>OEIU01000026.1_pt1:20000-134042 | contig 134042 bp, 96 predicted proteins | sample 1539221 | NCBI WGS metagenome assembly OEIU01 (sample SAMN03792071, study PRJEB22550) | activated sludge metagenome | feature: wastewater treatment plant; material: activated sludge; isolation source: Wastewater treatment plant of a petroleum refinery complex | place: Argentina... | reverse complement strand
CCGCCTCCGGGGAATGATCTTCTGCCCTGATCCACGGCATAAATGCCGTGGCAATTCAAAGGCAATGCCCTTACTGAAATCCGGGCTTCCGCAATACTGACCGCCCACTGCTCCCTCCACCCCGGCCTTCGGCCACCCCTCCTCGGGCAGGAGGGGAGCTGGCGGTTCTGACAGGCGGACGACGTGATGCGGACGGGGGCGTCCGCATCTCCGGCGCGGGCGGTTCTGACCACTGACCACTGACCACTGATCACTGACCACTGATCACTGCCCACTATGAACCATTTAGAGGATTTTGCGTATAATGCAGAGAAACTCAAAAATAAAACCTATGAAAACTGCTCTTCTCTTGGCGCTTACTCTGCTTGTATCGGCCGGGGCCATCGCTCAGGCGCCTTCAGCAAAACCTTCTGATGACAAGAAGCCTGAAGCCTCGAAGCTTCTCGATCCGCAGATGGACAAGCCACCGGTCGTCACGCATCATACATCGCGTGCGGGCGGCAAGACCTTGACATACACGACGACGACCGGCTTTATGCCGATCAAGAATCCGCAGACCGGCGAGACGGAGGCTCACATCTTCTATATGGCCTACACGCTCGATAATCCGCCGGCGAATCGTCCGCTGATGTTCTCATTCAACGGCGGGCCGGGTTCGGCGAGCGTTTGGCTGCACCTCGGAGCTCTTGGCCCCAGGCGCGTGAAGATGCTCGATGACGGGATGTATCCGCCGCCGCCTTTTGAAATGGAGGACAATGCCGAAACCTGGCTTGCGGACACTGACCTCGTATTCATCGATCCCGTCGGAACTGGATATTCGCGTCCGACAAAGCAGGAATTCGGTCAGAAGTTCTTCGGACTTCGCGGAGACATCGCTTCGGTCGGTGAATTTATCAGGCTCTATCTCGGCCAGAATGAACGCTGGATGTCGCCGCTTTTCCTGGTCGGCGAAAGCTATGGCACGACGAGGGCCTCGGGGCTTTCGAACTGGCTCTTTGATCACGGGATCGCGTTGAACGGCATCGCCCTCATTTCGACCGTGATGAACTTTCAGACGCTGGATTTCGCAAGCAACAACGATCTGCCGCTCGTTCTCATCCTGCCGAGTTACGCGACGACGGCCTGGTACCACAAAAGGCTTTCACCGGCTTTGCAGGCGAAATCCGTCGCTCAAGTCGCCGAGGAGGCACGGCAGTTCGCAGCGAATGAGTATATGCCCGCGATGCTGCGCATCGACCGTCTCACGTCCGGTGAACGCGATGCCCTTGCGGACAAATTCGCATCTCTCACAGGACTCACGCGGGATTTTGTCGAGCGGAATAATTTCCGTGTAGAGCTCGGTGAATTCAACAAAGAGCTGCTTCGCGATCAGCGACGTTCGACCGGCCGTCTCGACAGCCGATTCACCGGTATCGACAGCGATGCCGCAGGCGACGGCCCGGACCGCGACCCTTCGATGAGCGCGATCCGTCCCCCGTACACCGCCGCATTCAATGATTACGTGCGTCGCGATCTCGGGTTCAAGTCCGATATGGAATATTACATCCTGGGCGGAGGCGTCGGCCGCTGGGATTTCAGCAGCGATAACGCATATGCGGATACGAGCAGTGCCCTTCGTTCGGCAATGGCGAAGAATCCGTATATGAAGATAATGATCGCCGCCGGGTATTACGATATGGCGACGCCATTCTATGCCGCGGAATATACGGTCTCGGCGATGAATCTGGATCCGAGCCTTCGGAAGAATATCAGCTTCGACTACTACGATTCAGGCCATATGATGTACATCGATGTGCCGTCGCTGATGAAACTCCACAGCGATGCTTCGGCGTTCATTTCCGGGTCGATGAAGAAGTAGCGAGGATCAATGCTCGGTCCGGCCGCGAAGAAGCTCGACAGCGTGCTTTAGAACCGGCCGGATCACCTCAAAGCATTCTTCAACGGCCTTTGGCTTGCCGGGCATATTCACGATCAAGGTATTCCCTGCAATGCCGCTCACGGCACGCGAAAGCATCGCGAACGGCGTATGCTTTGCAGTTTCACGACGCATGGCCTCGGCAATCCCCGGAGCTTCGCGTTCGATCACTGACCGAGTCGCTTCCGGCGTGTTATCGCGAGCGGCAAAGCCAGTTCCGCCGGTCGTGAAGACGCAATCGACGTCAGGAGAGGCAACATATTCACGGAGTTTCGAGGCGATCAAATCGAGATCGTCAGAGACCAACTCCCGCGAGGCGATCTCTCCGATCTCTGCGGCAAGCTCCGTAAGTCGATCGCCGGAAGGATCGTTCGCAAGTTCGCGTGTGTCGCTAATGGTTAGGATGGCGAATTTCATATGGCCCATTTTACGCGGCCGTCGCCTCGACATCTTCGACGCGGCGTTCGAGCCGGCGGCTGTTGAAAACACTCGCAAGAACGCCTGCGACGACGAGCAGCATTCCGCCAAGCGTCAACAAGCTTTGGCTTTCGCCAAAGACGGCCCAGCCGACCACGACGGCGTAAACGAGGCCGGAATATATGACGATCGCGACGCCTGCAACTTTCTCGCGTTGAAGGGCGTCGGTCAAGTAGATCTGACCAAGCTGCGAAAATATGCCAAGGCCGAGCAGCCAAAGCCAGTCCCATCCCGTCGGCTGTACCCAATCGAAGAGAACCGCAATGAAGCCTGCGATAGCACCGATAAACTGGAAATGGAACACGATCGTCAGACGATGTTCCTGGCCTGTCATTCGACGCACAAGATTGTACGCCACGCCGGAGCAGAACGCGGAAAACACTCCGAGCAGAACGTAGAACGGTTCGACGCGATGATCGACCCTTTGGATCAGCAGCACGCCCGCGAATGCGACCGCGTAGAAGATCCATTGCGTGCGGCCGAGCTTTTCTCCAAGGATAACGATGGCAAGCACGGCACTAAAGATCGGCGAAACGTATTGCAGTGTTTGTGCCGTTGCCAGCGGAATGTGATGAAGCGTTTCAAAGAACGTGAACAAGGCGATCGTGCCGAAAATGCCGCGAAGGGCGAGGATCAAATGGTTCGAGCCGATCACGCTCGCCTTCGCGCGATGAAGGCCGATCAGGCACAGGACCGATGCGATCGTGCAGCGGAAAAAGACGGCTTCCATCGCCGGCAGATGGCTTACTTCCTTTACAAAGACATTTGCCACAAAAAAGAACGCGGTCGAAAGAAACATCGACCGCACTCCGTGTGTTATGAATCTGTTGCCGTCAGCCATCAGCTTTCTTTTGATGCCCTGCCGCTCTTGCTCGCGCCGCAGCCGCAATCCGCCTCGCACTCGTCGTCGCTTACGGTGAACGCCTTCTTTTGGGCGATACCACGCCTAACCAGAAGAAGGCCCGCACCCGCAACGATCAATAATACGACAATTAGCTGCCACATCACCCGTACCCCAACAATCGGCCGCCTTGATAGGTCAAAAATGCTGCCGCGTATGCGATCACCGTCATATAGCCGAACATGAACAACGGCCACGACCACGAATTCGTTTCGCGTCGGACGACCGCCAACGTTGACATGCACTGCATCGCGAGAACGAAAAAGACCATCAGCGTCAACGCAGTCAGCGGCGTCCAAACCGGCCGCCCGTCGTCGCGTTTAGCATCGCGGAGCGCCGAAACGAGCGTGGTCGATTCCGCGTCGGCATCCTTGCCAACATTGTAGATGATGCTGAGCGTCGAAACCAGAACTTCGCGGGCCGCAAAACTTGCGATCAAGGCAACGCCGATCTTCCAATCAAACCCGAGCGGCTGAATTACGGGCTCGATCGTGTGGCCGAGCTTTCCCGCGAAACTATGCTTGAGCTGCTCGCTTTCTTTGACGACGTCCTCAGCGGGCGCAGGCTCACCGTTTGCCTCGATGGTTTGTGCCGTCTCACTTGCAGAAGGCTGCGTCGGGGCAAGATCTCTCGGGAAATACATCAAGGCCCAAAGCAGGATCGAGATCGCAAGGATCACCGTGCCCGCACGCTTCAAAAAGAGCCAGGCGCGCGTGAGCATATTTTGGAGTACCGTTCGAAGGTTAGGCAGGCGATAGTCCGGCAGTTCCATTAGGAACGGCGGCGGCGGAGCTTTGAGAACCGTGCGTTTCAAGATGAATGCGACGACAACGGCGACCACGATACCAAGCGCGTACATCGTCAGCATGAGAACGGCGGCAACGGAAATGAATCCGAAGATCGTCTGCCCTGCGAAGAAAGCCGCGATCATCAGCGTATAGACAGGCAGACGCGCAGAACACGACATAAACGGAGCGACCATGATAGTTGCGAACCGGTCGCGTCGATTCTCGATCGTACGCGTCGCCATAATGCCGGGAATTGCACACGCGAAGCTGCTGACGAGCGGCAAAAAGGCCTTTCCGTGAAGGCCGACCTTGCTCATCAGTTTATCCATCAGGAACGCCGCACGGGCCATATATCCCGTGTCTTCAAGGATCGAGATGAACAAAAAGAGCAGTAGGATCTGCGGCAAGAAGACGACAACACCGCCGACTCCGGCAATGATGCCGTCACTTATAAGATCCGTGAGAATGCCCGGCGGCATATTCTCTTTGACAACGGCGCTTAGCCCGCCAAATCCCTGCTCAAGCAGATCCATCGGCACGGTTGCCCAGGAAAAGATTGCCTGGAAAACAATGAGCAATACTGCGACTAGAATCAGAAGCCCGAAGAACTTGTGGGTCAAGATCTTGTCGATCTTGTGTGATATGCGGAGCCTTGACGTGTCGTTGTGCCGCGTGGATTCCTGCACCGCCTTAGCGATAAAACTGTATCTCGCAAATATCTTCGCGTGCGGGCCCGACGTTTCGTCGGCATCATCAAAGACGGGAGCCTTGCTATCGCTTTGTTCCGAGGCCTTGCGGACCTCCTGGGCGAGTTCCTTAATGCCGCGGCCGGTCTTGGCATTGATCGCGACGACCGGCGTCTTGAGCATCCGGGCAAGCTTTTCGACATTGATCTGATGATCGAGCTTCTCGAAAACGTCGATCATCGTCAGAGCTACGACGACAGGGATCTTGAAGCCAAAAAGCTGCGTAACGACGTAGAGGTTGCGTTCGAGATTTGTTGCGTCAACGACCGCGACGACGACGTCAGGGCGTTTTACGCCTTTCTGTTCGCCGGTGATGACGCTGCGTGCGATCTGTTCGTCAAGCGAGGTGGCATCGAGGCTGTAAAGCCCCGGAAGGTCGATCAGATCCGCTGCGTTTCCGTTCAACTGCCAGCGGCCGGTCTTTCTCTCGACCGTAACGCCGGGATAATTTGCGACCTTCTGCTTCAGGCCCGTGAGTGCATTGAAAAGGGTTGTCTTGCCCGCGTTCGGATTGCCCGCGAGCGCAATCGTGAGGCTGTGGGCAGCTGAATTTGCCATCGAACTATACCCGTTTTCTTAGAGAGTCACCTCGATAGCTGCGGCTTCGCTGCGTCGCATCGCGAGACTATAACCGCGGACACTGACCTCGATCGGGTCATCGAATGGAGCTGATTTTATAAGTTGGACGAGGACACCAGGAATTATGCCCATTTCGAGGATGCGGCGCGTTATCCGTGAATCGCCGTTAACTGCCGTCACTCGGCCTGACGCACCGATCGGAAGAGTGTTCAATGTGGTCTGCTCAGTCATTTTGCGTTGATTCTCGCTCAATATTCCAATTCAAGAATATATCGCAATTGAAAGTGATTTTCAATTGCAAAATACGACCTTGCGATGAAATTCTCCTGATTTCCTTTATATCAGAACATTTACGGCAGGCTATTCGATTCAGAAACCAGGTCAGCCTGGAAGCCGCCGATACTGAACCGTAAGGGCGTTCTGGCCGCTCCCATCGAGAGCCAGATCTTGAAGCCAAGCTGATCTACCGCGGGATCGCTTGTAACAATGGTGATCAGTTGAGCTTCGACCTTCTTTTCACCGAGCGTGAGCATCTCCGGCCGCGATGGACGAAGCGAAAAGATATGCACTTTATCCCGCCAGAACACCGCGACGCGCGTGTCATTCACCGGATTCGACGCTTCCCTGCTTGGTATAAGGTTAAAAGACCTCATTGCATAGATGAGCGAAAGAATTGAATGTACGCCGACCGGGCCTTCGGCTCTATTGGGCCCAAAGGTCACGACTCCGGTCCTCTGATCAAAAGCCGCATTCTGCGAATACGGTGCCAACTGCTTGGACAAGTGTGCGCTAAATGTATTCGGGCCTAGGCTCTCGGGGCTTACATTAGCGATCATCCCATCGCCGAGAGAGAAGGGTGAGTTCGCTCCGTCAACGCCCGTCACTTTGGCTTCGAGCACCAGCGTATCTTGAACGCCTACAAGTTTTCGTTCCGGTACACCAAGCGAAAAACTGCCGACCGACCGACCTGCGTTCGTCACCTGGTAATTCAAGCTTTCGCCAAGCCGAAACTTGAGTTCGGAAAGCAGGGGCTGGTTTGGGATGTATGGAGTTGGCGACGGCGTCGGCCGTACGACAGGCTTTTGTGGCGTCGGCACGACGAACGGCGTTGGAGTTGGTGTTGGGTCCACCGTCGAGCCCGTCTGTTTTTCGACCGAATATGACGCAAGCGTACCGCGGAAGGTTCCATTCCGCGACTTGAATTCAAAGGCCACGGGTATCTTTTCGTCAGTATTCGAGAGCCAGAGCCTGACGTTCTTTAATCCACGCGAGTCAAAATACGGACTCGAAACGCGTACGCTCGTCGTTTCGAAAGTACCCTGGTCGGTCGTCACCTTCTGTGTACCTTCCGGCAAGAACGTGATAGTTGATCCTTCGCCGTCTTCCGCAAAAGGAAAGCTTCCGCTCCCGTTCGCCTCGCGCGCTTTGAAAAGAGCGGCAAAGAGGTCGAACGGTGCAGTTGAGGCCTTTGTATTGTCGATATCGATCTGATTTGCCGAAACTCCGCCGTCCAGTACGCGTTTTATCAGTAACGGACGACCGTCGTCGATCGCCACGTAGACGGTTCGAGTTTCATCTACCAATACGATCGCGGCGCTCACGAAGCCTTCGGTCTTGATCCGCCCGACTATCTCAACGACATCTTGACCCGCGATCTTTCCGCGCGAAGCGACGTTCGTCTCAACGAAAGCGACATTCTTGAATTTGTCCAGCGAAACGTTGTAGGAAATATGTTCGCCGATGCGAAACGAGCCGGCGGTCGGCACGGTTTGAGCAAAGGTGATCGTTCCAAAAAACCCGACCGCGAGGCCGAGTGTCAAAAAGGTCGGAATGAGAGCGAGTTTCTTCATCAAAACGGTAAAGTTAGGCGGTCAAAGCCGCTAATGCCGCACGTCGATCCCTTTCGGCAGTGATCGGTCGGCCGACGACAGCGTAGCTCGCGCCTGAGTTAAGGGCTTCCCTAAACGTCATCACACGCTTCTGGTCGTCGATCGTTCCGCCTTTTGGCCGAATTCCCGGCGTAACGGTAACAAATTCCACGCCGATGGCTGATCTGATCGCAGAGGCTTCGCATGCAGAGGCGACGACACCGTCGAGCCCTGAGGATGCAGCTAGCTTCGCCATTCGCAGTACGTACTCTTCGGCCGTTCCGTCGAATCCAAGCTCCTTTAGATGCTCCTCACCGCTGCTCGTAAGAAGCGTAACGCCGATCAGCAAAGGCCGCTCAAGCCCTTCCTTTGAGCAAACATTTTCGACCGCAAGCCGGGCGGTTTCAAGTGCTTCGCGACCCGCGGATGCATGGAAGTTCATCATCCAGACGCCAAGCCGAGCCGCAGATACCGCGGCCATCGCGGTAGTCTTCGGGATGTCGTGAAACTTTAGGTCGAGAAAGACTCTCTCACCCCGCTCGACGAGATCAGATACTAACGCGGGCCCCTCGGCCGTGAATAATTGAAGCCCGACCTTAAACGCAAAGACCTCACCTGATAGCTCACTGACGATATCGAGAGCTTCGCCCGCATTCGGCGTATCAAGTGCAAGGATCAGACGTTCTCTTGCCGAAGGCTGTTGGCCGGTTGAAGGTAAGGTTGGGGGCATTTGTTCAGTCGAGATCGAGCGGATTCTTATATGGTGTGCCGTCGTCGGTCCCGGCCCGTTTCATCGCTTCTTTGAACTTCTCTTCGAGCAAGCGTTCACGATCTTTCATCGAAGACATCTCCTGCGAAAAGATCTGGTCACGCAGTTCCTTTTGCTTGCTAAGTCCTTCTTTTAGTTCATCGAAGGACGCCGTCGCCTTCTTCTTTTCTTCGTGAGCAAGGATCGCGCCGGTCGTCGAATCGATCGTGAGGGTCGCTTCGCAGCAAGGGCAAATTACCGTCAGTTTATCCATAGAACCTACTTCACCGGCTTTGCGCCGGTCGAATTTCGCTCCGGAGTTCGCTTCGGAGTGATGCCCGCCATCTCTATCAATGCGGCCGCAGACGGCGTACCGATCTGCTTGACCTGGTCGGCCGGCAGCTTTATGCTTTTCCCGTTTTTCAGAACAAGCCGAACCGTCCGCTCGCGTCCCTTTGTATGGATCTCAAGCGTATTCAAATATTCATTGCCTGAAAAGACGCGCCGCTCAAGTATCGATCCGTCCTTCAGCATTTCGCTCGACACGGCAGAATTGTCACTTGCCCCGACCGTGGGAGGTTTCGAGCCGGGCGGAGGCGGCGGCCCTTCAACGATCGTGCGGCCGCGGTTGACGGCTTCGACAGGCCCCGCCGGCTGTGAATTCACATCGGAGGAAACAGCGTTCGGATCAGTCGGGATTCCCGCCATATTCGGACCGGCGGACGGACCCGAATTCGAATTGGCGTTCGAAACCACACTCGGCGCGGAGTTTGAGTTCGCGTACCCGTTCTGCGACGAGTTAGTTGTCGAACCCGGATCCGGCGCCGACCCGCAAGTTCCAAACATGATACAGGTCAAAATAACACTGAGATACTTCATTTGCTTATCGATGAGAAACCGAGCGCATTCTCGTGGCCTTTCTTCCCGCTTCAATAATACCGAATTTTGTCATTTTCATGTAAGGCTGATGTTTCGCGCAAAAAAAGCGCGTGACCAAAGGATCATGCGCTTTGATGGAAAATAGGCGGCGAAAACGTCTAAACGTCGTAATACATTGAGAATTCGAGAGGATGCGGCCTCAGGCGGAGCGGCGTGATCTCGTTATCGCGCTTGTATCGTATCCAGCGTTCGATCAATCGTTCGGAGAAGACATCACCTTTGAGAAGAAACTCATGGTCGTCTTCAAGAGCCTTCAGAGCATCGTCAAGACTGCCGGGAAGTGACGGAACGTTCGCGAGTTCTTCGGGCGGAAGATCATAGATATCCTTGTCAAGCGGTTCGCCCGGATCGATACGATTCTGTATTCCGTCAAGCCCTGCCATCAAGAGTGCGGCGAACGTGAGATAGGGATTGCACGACGGATCCGGCGGGCGGAACTCGAGTCGTTTTGCCTTAGGCGAGGCCGAGAACATCGGAATACGGACCGCAGCACTACGGTTTCGAGCCGAATATGCTAGATTGACCGGTGCCTCGAAGCCGGGCACGAGACGCTTAAATGAATTCGTCGTCGGCGCCGCAAATCCGATCAATGCCGGAGCGTGCTTCAAAAGGCCGCCGATATAGAACTTTGCCATTTCGGACAAGCCGGCGTATCCATCGCCGGCAAAAAGCGGCGTACCGTCCTTCCAGAGCGATTGGTGCACGTGCATTCCCGATCCATTATCGCCATAGAGCGGCTTTGGCATAAATGTCGCCGTTTTGCCGACCGCGTGCGCGGTATTCTTGACGACGTACTTGAACAGCATCAGATTGTCCGCAGTGCGCAGCATATTCGAGAACTTAAAATCGATCTCGCACTGGCCTGCCGTTGCGACCTCGTGGTGATGGCATTCAACAAAAATGCCGACCTCGTTCAGGATCGATGCCATCGTATTGCGCAGATCGACCAGCGTATCCATCGGCGCGACCGGAACATATCCTTCTTTGGGCCGAATATGAAAACCGCTATTGACCGGATCGCCCTTTCGGCCCGAGTTCCAATGCCCTTCCTCCGAATCGACCGTGTAACCGGCCGAATGTTGATCATTGTGGAAGCGCGCTTCGTCAAAGACAAAGAACTCGGCTTCGGGGCCGACAAATACCGTGTCCGCAATGCCAGTGAACTTTAAGTAGCTTTCCGCACGGGTCGCGACCGAACGCGGGTCAAGTCCGTAGCCTTCTTTCGTGATCGGATCGACCGCATTCGCGATCAGACAGAGCGTCGGTTCTTCCGTAAACGGGTCGATCCAAAATCGCGTCGGATCCGGGACAAGCAACATATCTGACTCATGGATCGCGGCCCATCCGCGCAAACTCGATGCGTCAAATCCGAATCCGTCTTCGAAGCTGTCTTCGCTAAGTTGTGTTATCGGAAATGTGAGGTGGTGCCAGGCACCGGGCAGATCGGTAAATCTTACCGAAACGAATTTCGCTCCTTGGTCTGCGGCATAGGTCAATACGTCTTTTAGTTTCATTTTTCTCCTAATATCGGGCTGATCTTAATAGTGCGTTGTGTGCTCCAAGTCGCTAATCCTAGCAAACGGACAGGCGAGCGCGTTAGGGCCGGAATGAAGAGGTGAAAAATGGGCGCAAATCTCCTACATTTTTGTAGGAACACATGCTCGAAGACGTGGAACTCACCTAAAGAATGGAGCCTACGGCGTGATGGCTCCGATCAGGTCGTAGTCGTGCGCTTCCGTGATCTTTACGTTGTAAACGCATCCGATCTTAGGCTCAAAGCCTTCCGGCATATCATTTAGGAGGATGTAGCCATCGATCTCCTGGGCCTGACCGGCAAGCCGTCCCTGGAAAAGCAGATCCGATTCCTGGGAAAGGCCTTCGAACATCACGGGGAAGGTCCTTCCGACCTTCGCCTTATTAAGAGCACGGCTGATCTTTGCCTGCTCCTTCATCAAGCGATCTCGTCGTTTTCTTGCCACTTTTGGATCTACCTTGTTCGGCAGGTCGAACGCGGCAGTTCCCTCTTCATCTGAGTACGTAAAGACGCCCAAATTATCGAACCGGCAGTTTCGGACAAAGGTCAGCAATTCTTCAAAGTCCTCGTCGGTTTCGCCGGGAAAACCGGTGATGAACGTCGTGCGGATCGCAATTCCCGGTACGGCGGTTCGGACACGCTCGATAAGCCTCTCAAGGCTCTCGCGGTTTCCTCCGCGTTTCATCAGCTTAAGCACGTTGCGCGAAGCGTGCTGCAACGGCATATCAAGATACTTGACCGCCTTTTCAGTCTCGGCGATCGCGGACAGGAATGCGTCCGAGATGTGTGTCGGGTAAGCATACATCGGACGGATCCACTCGAGGCCTTCGACCGCGCCCAGAGCTCGGATCAAAGCCGCAAGGGCATCGACCTCTCCAAGGTCCTCGCCATATCTCGAGCTGTCCTGTGCGACGAGAACGACCTCCTTTACACCATCTTTGGCAAGGTTTCGAGCCTCTTCGACGATCGAACCAAAGCGGCGTGAGCGAAAACTCCCGCGCATCGAAGGAATCGAGCAAAAAGCACAGGGACGGTCGCATCCTTCTGCGATCTTTATGAACGCGGTGTGGCCATTGGTGGCACGTATCCTCGGACTAGATTCATCATAAAGATAAGTAGAAGACTTGTTGCCGATCGGCCTGAGGATCAACTCTCTAGCGTCGAACTCATCGTCGGCCGCCTTTAGGATGTCGGCTACCTGCGAAGTGCCGATGAACGCATCGACCTCGGGCAGTTCGACGATCAGGTCATCGCGGTAGCGTTCTACGAGACAACCGGCGACGACCACACGCGAAGCGTGCCCGTCCGCCTTAAGCTTCGTGGCTTCGAGTATCGCATCGATAGACTCCTGCTTGGCAGATTCGATAAAACCGCACGTATTCACGACGACAGTATCGGCCTGCCCCGCATCATTCGTGATCTCGTAGCCCGCCTCTGCGAGCGTACCCATCATCACCTCGCTGTCAACGAGGTTCTTTGGGCACCCTAAACTAACAAAACCGACCTTCTTCATCGCATTTCGCACAAACTTGATATTATAACGCACTCTCTGATCAAGAGCGACAACAGCCGCGATCCTCGGGCATTCATCGTCAGGCTAGGTTGACATACCACTCAAACGGGTGATACATTGCCTTTCAACTTGGCTTGATTACCCCCAAAATGCCCAAAAAGAAGGAAAAGCAGAGTATAAAGGTAGCCGGACGACGTTATTCAGGTTCCGACGGCAAGGATCCTCTATCGACTGCCCTCGATGACACGGCAAGGTTATTTAATAATGGGTCGCTCTCGCTTGAGGCTCGCAAAGAAGAAGCGGCGTCCGGGGAAAGATCGCTCTCTCGGGAACTCGACGATGTTTTCATAAATAAGTACATCGAAACATTTGGTGACATAAAAGCTTCCCCCGAGACAAGCCGCGCAGCGGCTGACGACCAGGCTCTGGCAAAGACAGACAAGCTACGGGACCAGTCGTTTGAAAAAACTGAGATATATAAGGGCTTCTTTCGGGAATACGATATTTTCAACTACGAATATCACGCTCTCGTCCGTCCGGACGGCGTTATGGCCGGGTTCAGCATTTCGCTGCCGGAGCGGAAAAAGGTCTATAGCAAGAAAGAGCGTGGATCACTGGATTCGCTGCTCCCGCAGCTCCATCAGTCGTTAAGCGACAGCCTTGTCGACATCACCAAAACGTCCGATCATGCCGTCCTGATCGAAACCGTGAGCAAGATGACGAGGCCCGCCTTGATCGTTGATCAAAATGCGCGGGTGCGGACGGCCAACGCTCGTGCGGCTAGGATTTTGGAGGCCAATGACGGACTCTCGGTCGATAAGAATGGCTCTTTGGCGGCGAGAACCCCGGAAGCGACCAGAGATCTTCATGCGATCCTCGAGACAGTTCATTCCGGACACAGAGACGGAACCCAGGACGCAGCGGCCATATGTCTCCTGCGGAGGCCATCCGGCAATCGGCATCTCCAACTCTTGGCATCGCCAATTGGAGACAATTCGGGAATCGAAGGAGAATTCTTAGCTCTCGTTTTTTTGTGCGACCCCGAAAGATCAGTAAGGGTTAGCGAAGCGGTCCTTCGAAAGCTTTACGAGCTTACACCCGCCGAGGCTGCGGTCGCTTCCCGGCTTGCTAAGGGCGAATCGGTCGAACAGATCTGCGACCATCTCACGATCACTGCCAATACATGTCGCACCCATTTGAAGCGCATCTATTCCAAGACCTCAACTTCCAGACAAGGCGAACTCATTTCGCTCATCCTTACCAGCATCGCAACGATTCCCGAGCCATCCTAGTGCCACTTTATTACTTATTTCCTCTGCATACCCTAAACGGGTGATGACAAAGGCCCGCCGTTGTCGTAACCTCAACGAGATTTGAAGTCAATTTGCTCGTGTCGGATTATTTTCGTGTACGAGACTGCAAGCGGGTTGTTGGTCGGCCTTTTTTAAGGTTTATCAATTGATTCGCCTTGACGTTTCATGATCAGGCCTCTCATTGTCCTCTTCATGAACATTCGCTGACCGGAGACGGGATTCCTTTACGCTCTTCCCTGTCCGCCATCAGCGCGAAACGCCGCGACTTCTTAAACGGATAAATTGTGATCACGACCAACTTCCCAAGGTCTATAGCACTGTCTACGCGGACGATCAACATCGCCCCGTTAGCTAGCTGCGCAATTTTTCGAGCCCTGTTCAGTTTGCCGAATATCTCAGGAGAAGAACCAAATGTTTTTAAAGTATATCCCTGTCGAATTAACACGTGCTGCCCGAAACTTAACCGCTAAAGCTACAAGCCTAAGCCCGCGGCTCAAAGTTTCAGCAGCTTTCCTCACCTTGTGCTTGACCTTCGGCGCCGTTTGGATACAGCCGGCTCTTGCAAGCTCAGCCCCGGCCCCCACGCCGGCAACCGTCTCGCTCTCAAGCATCGCAGACTACTTTTGGTCTTTCTTCTAAAGCCCATCAAGCGGCGGTTCAGATAGACGTCCGCCAAAGGCCAACCCTTTGCTGTCAGAAGACACAGGGGCGAAGCAGCAGCCCATACCACCGACCGCTGCCGCTCTCCCATGCACGCCGACAGGGATAACACTCCCGGTACCTAGCACATATCCAACTATCCAGGCCGCGATCAATGCCGCAAACCCGGCGGGTGGTGACAAGATCCAGGTGGCGGCAAATACCTACACTGAACAGCTGTCCATAACCAAATGCGTCACAATCGAAGGCGCAGGCATCGGTTCAACGATCATCCAGGCTCCTGCGACGTTGGCTCCAAGCGGTGTTCTCGGCTTCACCGGAAATTCGATAGTCGAGGTGAGGAGTAACTCGTATGTAACTGTCACAGGTGTTACTATCACCGGTCCGCTACCGCTTTTAGCCTATCCTAACAAGACGTTTGGTATCTTTGTCGCCGAGAATGCCACCCTCGATATGTCAAATTCTCAGGTTACTGCAATTCACACTAGCAGTGGTGTGGACGGCGCCCAGAACGGAACCGGAATAGGGGTTGGCAGCACAGCGGCGAATACGATCGGCACTATCGTCTTGAACAATGTCACGGTCAATGACTACCAAAAGAACGGTATGCTTGTCGAACGCACTGGTTCGGTAGCCACAATTGCGAATTCGACCGTAACCGGCATTGGGCCGACGAGTATCATCGCACAGAACGGAATTCAGATAGCAGACGGCGCGACGGGCACGATAACAGCTTCGACCATAACACAAAATCTTTACATCATTACGAATCCGCTAAACCCTTGGGCATCATCCGGCGTACTGCCTTGGAATGCCGGGGCAGTGACGATCACCGGTTCAACCTTAAATAATAATGATGTCTCCGTTTACACAGGGACAAGCTCTGTTCCCGCTACGCCCGCACCGCTTACGATCACAGGTAATACTTTTGACGCTAATACATACAACGCCGTATTTTACGACGCCGAGCACCCGGTAACGATCACCGATAATATTGTAACCAACACCAATTCAGCCTTTGGCGGCCTTGTTTTTGACGGGCAGACATCGACGATCTCGCGCAACTCATTCACTCTGGCCGCCGGAAGCGGCAGCGCAGGCCTTGGTTTCTACAACTACGACGACTTGTCGCCGACGACGACGGCAACGATCAACGCTCATTTCAACCGCCTATCGAGCGACAACGCAGGTGGACGCGACGGCATTTATAACGAAACTTCGAGCAACGTTAACGCAGAAAATAACTGGTGGGGCTGTAACGCGGGACCCGGGAATACTGGCTGCGACGTCGTTAATGACACAAGCGCAGGCACAACAAACTACAGCCCTTGGCTGACGCTCACGGGTATAACTGCGTCAGCGCCTACGGTTCAATACAACGGAACATCAAATATCACAGGTGTCAGTCTCTGTATGAATTCGGTTTCGGCCGATGTTTGTACCCTCACCGACCACATCATCGACGGCCTTGCGTTCGGATATGGAACAGCACCTGGTACAGCGGGATCGGTATCTCCCACAACATCAACTTTTATGACCGGAGTTGCGAACGCCGGTACGACATTCACCGCGGGCGCCGGTCCATTCGTCGGCGACCAGACCGAAGCCGTCGGAGCGACCTTCGACAACCAAACGATCTCGACGAACGTCGTCGTCCACGACAGCACCCCGCCTACGTTGGTCTCGTTTACTGCGGATACGGCTGATCCGCAGAATTCGCTGACGGTGACATTTACGGCAGTCTTCAGCGAACCGGTAATTAATTTTGACGGTGGTGATTTTGGCACTGCATCCGGAAGCGTTAATTCAGTTACGCAAATAGCTCCGATGGATGGCACGACCTGGAAGGTTACGGCTACTGCGAATCCGGGATCGACTTCAATGTCGGTCAATCTTCTTAGCGGCGGTATTCAAGACACGGCGGTGCCCGCAAACAATCTTGGAAGTGGCCAAAATGTTACAGTGACCTTTGCTTCTGCGTCAGGGGAATTCATCGTCGACGAAGCAGGCATTAACTGCCTCGGCAACGGCAAACCGATCTTTACTGATATTCCAAGTGCAGCGAGTGCGGCGAGTACGGGATCAACGATACGCGTCTGCCCGGGTACGTATCCGCAAGGCAGTTCGACGGTATCAATCCCAAGCGGAAAGAACAATGTGACGATCATCAATGCTCAGGCGACAAAACCTGTGGTCAATGTTTCCGGAACGAGTTATGGATTTCAGATCGGCGGAAGCGGGGCCACGATCGAAGGTTTCGAAATTCACAAAATCGACAACGTGGACAAGAACGTCATCACAATCCAAGGCACGAACTTCACCGGCCAGAATCTCGACTTCATTGCTGATACACCATGGTCAGGCGGGCAGGTTTCGCGTGCCTTTGAGGTCTCAAGCACCGGACTTAACATCAATAACAATACGATCACCGATTTCCGGCAGCCGGCGTATATAAACGGCGACGGCTCAACAAACCTCGGTACGATCTCGAACAACGTTTCATCTGGTACCAAGGGCTGGGTATTCGATAATGCGATGGTCACGATGACCGGCAATACGTTTCCCGCGGGCTGCGCAGCATGCGGGTTCAGCGACATTGCGGTCTTCCCAGGTGCTTCGGCTACTGTCCAGGCATTCTGGGGCGGCACGAACGCTCTTGCTATCAGCAACACGAATGACAACGCGTATCTTGACCTGCAATGGACAGGTGCGGGCGATGACGGGCGTGCGATTAGCTATGTTGACGATATCGTAACCGCCGGCAACGGCAGGACGGTGGCGGCTGCGCGCAACTCGATCCAGGACGGCATCGACAACACTCTTATCGGCGGCACCGTTCACATCGAACCGGGCACATTCGTCCAGGAAGCCAACGTAAATCGAACCGTCAAGGTTGAAGGATCGGGAGCCGAAGGCGCAAATCAATCGAAGGTGTCGGGACCTATCGGCGGCACGGATAGTGCGACGATTCGTATCACGGCGAACAATGTCGATATCAGCGGACTTCTTATCACCCGCGAAGGCAACAACACGACTGATTGGAATAGCGGTCTGAAGTCCGCCGGGCTTGCGATCCAGGGTCAGGCAACCACAGGTGCGGTCATCCACGACAACAAGTTTGACGGTAACCGGAACGCTCTTGATATCAACAATTCGAACGGCCACACGATCCGCAATAACGTTATCGACAACAACCGAACCGGAATGATCTTTCGAAATCAGACCGACAATTTGAAGGTTGTTGAAAACGCGATCACCAACAACTGGACAGTAGGCGTTCTCTTCCTTGATGCAAGCGGCGGGACGAATTCGCCCGTGCAGACAGCCGCAAACTCCATTTTTAGCAACAACAACATTAGCGGAAATTGGTACGGTCAGATCGTTGAACGCCAGGCAGGCGGTTCCCTTCCCGCGCCTGGCACGAATTTGAAGAACTTCCAGGGCAACTGGTACGGCTCAGCTGCTCCGGTCGTCACGACCGCCAATAGTACGGAACCCGGATATTCGGCACTGATACCGGTCGCCTACGGCGGAACCGCAACTGCTCCGGGCGGTCAGCCCGATATCGCAGGTCCGGCTTCCGCGAACTTCCGCTACGATCTGCCATTGACCGTTGGAACTGACACTGACGTTGAAACAATCTCAGGCCGCGGAACTTACGGCTTCCAGGGCGCGAATCTCGTTGTCAACAGCGCCGTGACGATCAACGATCCAGATCCTCGTCCGGCCGGGTGGTTCTTCTGGAACGAAGGGCCGAACGGCTCGCATGGGTTAGAGACTGGGCCGAACGGCAGTCATCTCGGCGCCGGCAGTGCTCGTCTGAGTATCGACGTAAACGGTCGCGAGAGTTTTGGAACGGCGGCCTACGGCGGTATTCGACTTCGCGACATCACCAAACTGAAGTTCAAGACGTGGACGACGGGCCCGGATGCTCCTGTTCTGCAGTTCGATGTGGATAACGATCTCTCTGAAAATACGACCATTCCCGACACGACATATCAAGGCCGTCTTGTATTTCAACCGGCAGGCACTGTAACGCCGAATACTTGGCAGCAATGGGACATATTTGCCCCCGGAACTCTGGTTTGGGGAAGTGGTTCGGGACCAAATCGACCGTTTTCAAATGCCTGTCCGCAATCAAACCCATGCACGCTCGCAGCGTTGCTCGCGAATAATACTTTCAAAGATCTGGGTGTAAGGCTTCCCGGCGGCGGCGGAACTCTGCTCTTCCGTGCAGGCGGTCCATCAAGCACGGATATAACCGAGTTTGTCGACGATTTTGAGGTCGGAATCCAAACCGGAAACACTACCTACGACTTTGAACCCGATCTCAACACCGCTCCTACCGTGACCTCGATCACACGCGGCGGTCCCGATCCGACAAATGCTGCGAACGTTACGTTCAACGTTGCGTTCAGCGAACCGGTAACGGGCGTTGATACTACTGACTTTGCTCTCGATACTGCAGGCGTTTCAGGTACGTCGATCTCGAACGTTACAGGGTCGAATGGAAACTACGTCGTTACGGTCAATACAGGCTCAGGCAGCGGCACGATCCGCCTCGACGTGAATGCCGGAGCGTCAATCTTCGACATCGCGAACAACCAGTTTGGCAATGCTTACACCGGGCGTGAAATTTACACGATCGATAGGACGGGGCCGAACTCTACGGTCTCGCCTGTCGCGGATCCTGACACGACGTCGCCTGTTGACTTCACGGTCAGTTTTGGCGAGACCGTTACCGGATTCGATGCCGCGGATGTAACGATCGGCGGTTCAGCCAATCCAACGGGATTCACGATCGATGGCTCTTACACCGTTCACGTTACCGGTATGAATCAGTCCGGCACGGTGACCGTCAGCATCAACAACGCAGGCGTTACCGACTCACTCGGCAATGCGGGTACCGGAGCATCGTCTAGCTCTGCACAATTCAACCAGCAGACAACACCGAACGTCCAGACGCCTTTGGCACCGACCTGGGCGTACTATGACGACAATACGAACGCCGTAATCTCCGGCTATGACTATGTTTATGGGCCGAACGGCGGGCCGCTGCCGGCGGGCAGTGCTCGCTTGCAGAGCGGAGCCGGCGATCTCAAAGGTCTGTTCACGCAAGACTATAACAACACGAAGCTCGCTAACATTACGACGCTCAGCTACTCGACCTATGTCCACGGCTCGGCAACGAATGAGCCGACGCTTCAGTTCAACGTGGATTATGACCTTACAGACGGCAACACGACCTACCAGGGCCGCGTGGTTTACGTCCCAAGTCAAAACGGCAGCGTCTCGGCTGACACCTGGCAGAATTGGAACGCTTTGACAGGCGTATTCTGGTATTCGTCACTTTCGCCAGTAGCAATTGAGTGTACACAAACTGTGCCCTGCACGCTCAGCCAGATGCTCGCGGCTCATCCAAACATGGGCATCCATGCTACGGCCGGAGCTATCGGTTTCCGATCCGAGCAGAACAGCAACTCCAACGTTGACAACTTCGTGATCGGCATCAACAGTGCGAACACTGTGGTCAACTTCGAGCCCGCGGGGGCGATGGTGAGCACGCCTTCGTCACCGAACGGCTGGTTCTATTGGGAGGATGACGATGACCATCTCGTAACGGGATACGATTATGTATTTGGGCCTTTGGGCGGACCGCTTCCGGTGGGAAGCGCCCGCGTCGCGAGCGGAACCACGCCCGGCGATCAGAAGAAGGGGCTCTTTACATTCCAGTATCGCGGTACGCCTCTTGATCAACTGACGACGCTCAAATATTCAACCTATGCCGCTACGGCAGGTGATGTTCCATATTTCCAGATAAGCGTTGACTTTACGGGTAACGCCAATCCGGGATACCAAGGCCGACTGGTCTATGTCCCGAGTGAGAACGGCACATTTACCGCGAACACTTGGCAGACCTGGGATATGTTGGCTTCGACTGCGAAGTTCTACTATTCGTCCGGCACTTACTCGCCAAATGGCGACGGATGTCTAGCAAGTGAAGGCAACGGCGGCTGCACTCTGGCCACTATCCTTTCGGCGCACCCGAACGCTCGTGTGATGCCGAATGGTGATCCGGGCCATCCCGATCCGAATAACACTTGGGGTGTGATCGGCGTCCGCACCGACCCCGGAAAATCCGGCAACGTCGATAACATTATCGTCGGCGTCAATGCCGCGGACACGACCTTTAACTTCGAGCCTGCAGGCGTAGTTGTAAGTACGCCCGTATCGCCAAAGGGCTGGTTCAGTTGGGACGACACAGCCGAAGTTCCGTGTGACAGCGAGTATGTGACTGGTCCGGCGGGCGGGCCTTTGCCGGTCGGAAGCGCACATCTTTCGAGCGCGACCTGCAGTGGTTCGGTTACTAGTACCGACAGGAAAGGCTTCTTCACGAAAGCTTTCCAGGGAGCCCGTCTCGATCAGATCACGACGCTCAAGTACTCGTCGTACGTCCCAACCGGCACCGGTACGCCGTCGTTCCAGATCGGCGTCGACTTTACCGGTGCCGCCAATCCGACCTACCAGGGTCGCCTCGTCTATGTTCCGACCGGTGTCAGCTACGGCAGTTGGCAGACTTGGGATCTTATGACTCCTGGTACGAAGTTCTATTACTCGTCAAACACGTACTCGCCGAACGGTGACGGTTGCTTGATGAATCAGGGCTCAGGCTGTACTTTGGCCACGATCCTTGCGGCTCACCCGAATGCTCGTGTAATGCCGAATGACGACCCGAACCCGCTTGTCCCGGATACTTGGGGCGTTCTCGGCATCCGAATGGACGCGAACGCGAACGCCAACGTAGATAACGTCATCGTCGGGGTTAATGGTGCGGTCAACACGTTCGACTTCGAGGCGGCGCCGCCGACGGTCTCGATCGCGGTTAATCCTGGCAATGTGACCGAGGGCAGCAATGTATCGTTCACGGTCTCGCTTACGGGCGATACACCGGAACGCACGGTGCCTGTCACGGTGCTTCTAAATACTACAGACGGAACAGCGACGGGCAGCGGCACAGACTACACGTCTGCCGTGAATCAAGTTGTGACATTTGCACCGGGTGTTTCGTCACAGACGGTCACCGTCGCTACTGCGACCGACAACATCGCGGAAGGTGCCGAAACGTTTACGGCAACGCTTTCAAATGCTGTAAACGCCGGTATCGGCACCGCATCCGCGACCGGCACGATCAACGATGGAGCAGGCTACATCGCCATCGGCGGCCACGTTATGGCTTACAACAACGGCGGCCCGCAGACTGGTATCGCCGGCGTCACAATGACTCTGACCGGAACTAGCAACGGTTCGCCGATCACTCTGACGACCCCAACGGACGTTAACGGCAACTACAACTTCAACACGGGACTTTCGACAACTGGGCAATATTCGGTGGCTCCGACCGTGGCAGCACCCTATGTGTACGATCCGGAGTCGATCTACTACATCAATCCCGCAAGCAGTGTCACGAACGCAAACTTCGTTGGATACAATAATGACAATCCGCGACATGTAACAATTGGAAATGTCACTCAAAGCCAAGTTGGGGCAAATGTAGTTGTTCCAGTGACGTTCAACGCTTTGGGAACAGAACAAGGCGGCTCATTCGTACTCAGTTTCGACACGTCAAAACTTCAGTATGTCTCGGCGTCGGCACCGTCTGGCACAAATCTGGTAGTCTCTGCTGGTCCGGGACCGAAGACAGTATCGTTTAGTAAACTTGGTCCGCCCTACACGGGCTCGGTCACGCTGAACTTCACCTTCAGTGCAACGCCGGGCAATGCACTATCGACTCCCGTAGCCTTCGCAAATCCCAAGAGAATCTCCAATACCCAAGGTGTTGGTGTCCCCGCGGTTTGGACTGATGGCTCTGTTATTTTTGCCCAAGGCAACGAGGGTGATATTTCCGACGGCACCACGGGCGGATTTACGGACGGGTACGTCGATTCCCCGGACGTTAGCAGGGTCGTAAGTCTTATAGTAGGTGACGCAGTTCCGAATCCAAACGTAAATGAATTCCAACGCGCGGATGCAGGGCCTTACCTCCCAAGTCGCGGCGACGGTTGTATCGACGCTCTCGATCTGACGGCAATCCTGCTCTATTCAGTCGGCGATCTACCGACGACACCAGCGGCTGGCCCGGTAGCACCTCCGTGCGGTTCACCACTCCAGGCGAAGGATGCCGCAAACCGAATAACCGGCGGTACAGTTGTTCGATTTGTCGGGTCACGGGCGGCTCCGGGCAGCAACATTGACGTACAGGTAGAACTCTCGGCTCAAGGTATCGAAAATGGCACAACATTCACCTTGAACTATAATTCGACAGTACTGGATGAATTTCCGACGATCACGCTTGGCTCGGGAGTTCCCAATGGTGCCTTCTTCTTTACGAACTCGATGTCGCATCCCGGAAAAACGGCCGTAACGTTCAGCCTGCAATCGGGCCAGACAATGCCTGTCGGAGATACAGTTATTCTCAACTTCCAGTATCACGTTAAGTCGTCGGCCGCTGTCGGCACCTACCCTGTGGTGTTCACCAGCGACTTAGCCCGCCAGCGGGTAAGTAATACTCAGGCACAGAACGTCCCTGCGACTTGGGAAGATGGTGCCGTTGAGATAATGCTTGCACCGACGGCGGCGACGTCTTCGGTGGGCGGCCAGGTGCGGACGGCGGATGGTCGTGGCATTGGCAATACGGTCGTAACCCTGACGGGCACGGACGGAAGCGTCCGCAGGGCGTTGACGAACCAGATGGGCTTCTACCGCATCGACGACGTACCGACGGGTGCGACGTATGTACTCGGCGCGACGTCGAAGCGCTACACCTTCGACAGTCGGGTGGTCACGGTAGGCGATAACATCACGGATGCGGATATCACTCCGCGTGAGTAAGTAAGAAGGTAAGTTTGGGTGGAGAGCATCAAGATCCTTGCCGCTTGCCACCCTTGCTCTTTTCCTAAGATCGCGTAGAACGCACGATTTATCTTCCCACAAATGGCATGCTGCTTTTTCTCCCACTAAAGCGGTATGCCATTTTCTTTTCGTCCGCGAGAACCTTGGACGGTTGACCCAGATCGTACAAACAGGCCATCGGCCGCTGCCGCGTGGGCCGATTCTCCCCGTTCATCGCGCTAGATACCTGTCTAACCATAGCCTGATCAAAACGACCAATTTATATGGCATACCTCAATTGAGTGATGACAGGTTCTCCGCAACCTGTGCAATCTATACGGAAAATTAGCAAAGACCTGCGGTCTTCCTTTGGCATTTGCCCCCAAAGAGCGTTTCTCGTCCTCGTTCGATCAAGTTTCGGGAGTGACGCGCAATTCCATTCCCGGGGGGCGGCTTGAAGTGATGACCGCCTTTTCTGTTTCACTCGGCGAACGGAAGCGCATTTTTTAGGTTCTCAGGAGAAAGCCAAATGTTTCTGAAAAGGAATCCCTTCGTTTTTGTATCAGCTCTTCGATATTTTGGAAATATCGCATCCGGTCTTGAACTGCGTTTGAAGATCTCAGCCGCACTTGTCGCCTTGGGCATCGCCGCCGGCCTTGGCTGGATACAGCCGACGTTTGCAAATTCAGTTGTCGCCCCTGTTGAGGCGAGCTTCTCGCTTTCGGGTATTTCTGCCTACATTTGGTCATTCTTCTCGCACGACGGTCGACGACGGATCCCGACTCCGCGTCCTGCCCGAGACATTGCATCCTTTGGCAGTCGGGAGAGCCTTCCCCAGACTTCTTCTGCCGCTCCTTGTTCTCCTTCCGGCGTAACCCTGAATGTTCCGGGAACGTATCCGACCATCCAGGCGGCAATTAACGCGGCCAACCCCTCCGGCGGCGATACGATCGCAGTTGCCGCAGGCAGCTATACTGAGCAGATATCGGCAGGAAAGTGCGTATCGATCGTCGGCTCGGGAGTCAGCAGTACGACGATATTTGCACCCGCGACCATGGTTGATAGTACAGTACCCGGCGGCTCGGCCAGGGCGATCGTCGAAGCACGGGCGAACGCATATGTCACCGTCAAAGACCTATCGATCTCCGGCCCGGTCACGTTTTCTCCAACGAGTGGAACCTTTGGCGTCTTCGTGGCGGAATCGGCGACCTTGAACATGCGCAATGTTCGCGTCACGACTATACAGCAGTCTTCCGGAATTAACTCTGCCCAAGACGGACAAGGAATTGTTGCAGGTGATACGACCTTCGGCACTGCGGGCTCCCTCGATCTTGATGGGGTTACGATCGATGGTTATCAGGAGAATGGCATACTCGTAGGGGGCGCCGGCTCTTCCGCAACCATCGCGAATACAACGGTAACCGGCACGGGACCGACCAGCTTGATAGCACAGAGCGGGATCCAGATCTACGGAGGAGCGTCCGGGGTTATCTCTTCCTCGACCGTAAACGATAATCTGTACTCATTGAATTCAGGAGCCGCTACAGGAATTCTCACTGCGGATGCGGGAGCTGTATCGGTTTCGGGCAGTGCATTCAGCGGAAATAGCTACGCGATCTATCAATACAATTCGGCTCTCCCGCTTACCCCTTCAAACTTTTCAGCGACAGCCTGCACGTTCACGAATAATCCCGGAGCAGGCATCGTTTATTCAGCGGCCGCAAGCCCGACGATCACAAATAACTTCATCTCCGGGAGCAATATCGGCATCGCCGGATTTGTTGCTGACAACCAAACGTCAACGGTGAAGGGCAACTCGATCACTAACGCGACGGGAGCCAACAGCGTTGCGATCTTTTTCAACGACTTCAGCAGTTCCGTCAACACAACGTTAGCGACGGTCAATGCGAACTTTAACCGACTCTCGAGCAACAACACCGGCGGCCTAGCGGGCCTTCAAAACGACTCTGCCAGTTCGGTCAATGCTGAAAATAATTGGTGGGGATGTAATGCCGGCCCGGGCGCTACCGGGTGCGACATCGTCGCCGGTACGGGCCCCGGTGTCGTCGACAGTGATCCGTGGTTAACTCTCAGTGGGATAACTGCTTCGCCTGTAAGTCTGAATTATTCGCAGACGTCAACGATCAGCGGTGTGAACCTGTGCACAAACTCGGCCGCAGCAACCGTGTGCAGCCCTGCCGATCACACTCCTGATAGCCTGAGCGTTGCCTACTCCACGTCGCCGGGCACGAACGGCTCGGTTGCGCCGGCAAGCGGTGCGTTCACAACCGGTGTCGCGGCGGGTACAACGTTCACCGCCACGAGCGGGCCGATTGTCGGCAACCAGATCGAGAACGTCGGTGCTATTTTCGACAATCAAACCATCGCAACAGCAATTACAATACTCGATCCATCAGGCGGAATCTCCATCAGTGGACGGATCACCGCCTACACTGGCGGTGCCGGGATAGACGGAGTTACTGTAACCTTAACTGGAACTAGCAGCGGCAGCCCCGTCAACCTTTCGACCACTACCGCGTCCGGTGGGAACTTCGCGTTCAGCGGCGGCCTTTTCGCGAACGGATCATACTCGATCATTCCGTCATGCCCGAGTGACCCGCAATGTTCTGCCTTTACCTTTGATGCTTCCCAGCGAGACTATCTCAACCCGCCGAGCAGTATAACGACTGCGGATTTTGTTGGCTATAACGGAGATAATCCAAGAGATGTGGTGATCAAGAACACAACTCAAACGCCTGTTCTTCCGGGACAGCCGGCCGGAGTGGGCGCCAATATTACCGTGCCGATTCAGATCGCAAGTCAAGGTACCGAGAATGCAATGGCATTTACGCTGGTCTATGACTCGAGTAAGCTGCAGTTCTTATCGGCCGCATGCGACCCTTCTCTGGCATCGTTGGGATGCGGCATTACTCAGCCCGGGCCGGGCGGCTCGCCGACGACCTTGACGATGGCCTTACAGCCCGGAGCTGTTCTGCCGGCATCAGCCACACCGGCAACGGCCTTGTTGGTCACCTTCAAGGCGACCCCGGGCACGTCGACGTCGACACCGCTTGCCTTCAATACGATCCCGAGTTCCAAATCCGTCAGCAACAATAACGGCTACGCAGTACCTGCGGACTGGATAGATGGTGTGGTTTCTTTCGCTGGCGGTTTTGAAGGCGATGTCGCTGGAGGACAACCAGCAAGCTCTGGGATACCGAATGGCCAGGTCACGTCGGGAGATATCACGAGGATCCTAAATCTGGTTTCTCACAATACAACGCCAAACCCAAACGTAAACGAGTATCAGCGTGCAGACTGTGCCCCGATCGGAACCTTTGGAAATGGCCTGCTCACCTCGGGTGATGTCACCGTAGCCTTGCGTTACGCAAACGGTGACCTGGTTGGTATCCACAACCCGGCAGCAGGAGCCTCTACCGGGCTTAGGCAAACACAGGTTCCTCGCGATCGGGACTCTAGATCGCCGTCACTTTTACTCGCACCGGGAGATGTCAGCGTTCTCGGAGCCCTTGCGGCCCCAGGCAGCACTGTCGCAATTGATATCGAGCTTGAGGGCCAAGGTATCGAAGCAGGATTTGGATTCACACTTGAGTTCGACCCAAATGTGCTGAGTCTGAGCACTCCCGGCGGGGTTTCTGAAGGGGCTGACGTCTCAACGTATCCTCATATATTCTCACCTAACATATCGCAGGCTTCGAGCGGAAGAATCGGTGTTGTTTACAATCTCACGACCTTTGGTGCGAGTATGACCCCGGCGGGACCAAAGAGGATTGTTCACGTGACGTTTTTAGTAAACTCTGCTGCCGTCGTTGGAAGCACTACACCGATCTCGTTCTCAGACGCGGTTTCCATTAGAGAGGTCAACGACGTTGACGGAAATTCCTTGACTCCAAATTGGGGTGATGGGGTCATCGAGATCAGTCTCTCCCCGACGGCGGCTGAATCTTCAGTTGGCGGGCAAGTAAGGACGAATGATGGTCGAGGAATTGGAAATACTGTCGTTACCTTGACTGGTGTTGACGGCGTAGTCCGCAGAGCGTTAACGAACTCCTTTGGATATTATCGTATAGACAATGTACCGACAGGAGCGACGTACGCCTTAGGAGCTACTTCGAAGCGGTATGCTTTTGATACTCGGGTAATCACAGTGGGCGACAATATCACTGACGCAGACCTCACACCGCGCGAATGAGTCGAACTAAGCTGGAGTCGAGGGCCTGAGGCTACCGATCCTATCAGGTGTTCTAATGCGTCCTCAGTTCCCGTTCAGTTCCTCTCCGTTGGTCGAAGGGCGATAAGCCGGATGATGGGCAGGACTCCCCGGCGCTTCGACAAGCCCGTTCTCGTAGGCATAGATCACCAGGTTAAGCCTGTCGTCAACACCGATCTTTCCGTAGATCGAACTTAGATGGTGCCGAATCGTCGCCTCACTGACGGCGAGTTCACGGGCGAGTTCCTTGTTCTTTCGACCGGCCGCCAAAAGCTTTATTACCTCAAGTTCTCTAGGAGTCAAAGATTCCGCGTCGGTTGCCCTAGAATGATTTGCCGAAGTCTCGCTTGGGTGTTTCTCCCTCTCAAGGATCTTGTGAAGGACGGTTTGATTCAACCAGGTTTCGCCGGCATAGGTCTGGCGGATAGCCTCGACCAAGAGTTTTGCACTCTGCTCGATCTGAACGATGCCGACAGCACCCATTTTCAGAGCACGAGCCTGCGAGTCCAGATCCGCTCCGGCAACGAGGATAACAACCCGAAGCGCCGGATTCTCGTTCAATAGATGCCCAACGACATCAACCTGATCTTCTGCGGTCAAATAGACGACAGCAACATCGGCATTTAAGACGCTGGATGTACTGCCTTTTGTGTGGTCGAAAGTGTATAGCCCCGTGACAGAGAGGCCCTCATTCGACTCGATAAGATGCCTAAGGCTCTCCTGCACGATCTCGTACTTACCGACAAGGAGGACACCGATATGTTTACTTCTACTCATGGGGATCTAATTGCAATCTTCTATTTTAAAGCTGAATAGTATCTGCAAGGAAAACGCTGGGAACCGGCTGAGTCCAGTTTCCCACATCGAATCCTACATCATTTGTCCAATCTTGCATAGCGCAAATATACAGCACCCTCTTAACACAAACGCCCATCGTTCCGACACGTTAGCTTCGACGAAGGACAATTCCGCTTATTTGTGATCTATGAAATGTCGCCATACCTAAGACGGATTCCACCTAAAGAAAGTAGAAAAACTTGCGTATTTTCAACTTTTCTCAGCATTCGTGCTCCTTCACACATCTATTAGACGCACCCTAGTTATCGCTTTTGCCTTGACGCACACCTTCCAACAGCCCAAGAAGTGCAGTGGTTTTGGCTGCTTAGCATAGTAATCGGAGGATTGGCCTACGTATATTGACCGAAAATATCGAAATGCGCTATCTGCCTATTGGTCAGATGTCCAATGGCCCTATATCAGGCCAGAGGGACATATGTATCACGAAATATATCGAATTAGCCGATGATGTGTGTGCCTGTGCGGCCTTAACATTAATCCCATATTCAATCCAGAACGAGGAACGAGTGATCGCTGCCAGTTCCTCTTGTTGGGATTCAAACTGAAAGCTGGTCTGAGTCTCGAATGAATATGTGTCTATAGAATGCTGTATGGGTAGGCCATGTGGAAATACGTATCAGCGGCTCAGAAAATCCGGATAAGTTGATCCGGTTGAGAGACGGCCGCGTGTTCGACCCGAAACGTAACAATCTGATCGTTGGTTTGAGTTTAATATTTTTCCCACCTGTTACTCCGAATCAATGCGGAAGGAGCGACGAGTTGAAGTAATAAATTAAGGTAGGAAATCTATGACATCCCCAATCATCAAGCTGGTCATGATCGGAGAATATTCGATCTTTAGGGGAGCATTGCGAATGCTCCTCGAAACTGACCCCAAGTTTCGCGTTATAGGCGAAGCTAAGAATCCTGAATCTGCACTGCAAATTATCGATGACGAGAGGCCGGACCTTATCTTGGTTGACCTTCCCGACAACGATGTTGCCAAACTGCTTCCTCTTCTCAAAGACGCGGAACTGCCCGTCTTGCTGCTCATCGATGAACTTGACGTTGAGATCTATAAGCAATGCCTGAGAATCGGCATCCGCGGACTCGTCCTAAAGCAGGAGCGCGCGGACACTCTGTTCAAGGCAATTGAAAAGATCCATGCAGGTGAGATCTGGTTCGATCGGATCGTAATGGGTGACACCATTCGTCATTTGATCGGAGAAATGCAAATGCTTCACTCCCTTCCCCTCAGTCCGGTCGCGTCCGCGCTGACCGATCGGGAACGCGAAGTGATAGGTCTGATCTGCAAAGGAATGAAGAATAAGGAGATCGCAGAATCTCTCTTCATTTCTGAAACAACGGTCCGGCATCACCTGACCTCGATCTTCAACAAACTGGATATAACCAGCCGTCTCGAACTCGTTGTTTATGCGTTCGAGAACAACCTGGTAAAGAAACTGAACGAAAGCAGCTTCTATCCAATGAACGGCTACGCCAGGAACACGACGGATTCGTTGGGAGCCTGACGGTCTCTTAACTTAGGTCGTAAGTCTGCCGGCCTAGGAACAAGGATCGCACGTATGTGGCCATGGGCTACCTGCAGATTTTCTAAATTTTCAACTGCCTGGATTCAGGCTTCCCTTCTGGGTTTATGCGTCTGATTCGGACAGGTCGTAAGGATATAGGTGTAAGGAAATGCCGACTGATAAGAATGATAAGAAGCTGAAAAAGCTTCAACGCAGGAAGAAGAAAAAAAATGCCTTGATCATGTGCCATGACGGAAAGGAGTACTGGACGACCCAGACCGAATTTTGGCAATGGGTGCGCAGCTGTGTAGTACGAAAGGTGAGCGATGCTCCCCTTAGAGGCCAGTTCATCCGTCAGAACGAAGAGTACAACGTTGTTATCGGCAATACGGTTCTAAACCTAAAGTGCCCGAACCATCTAAGCGAGGCACTGTATGCCCGTAGAAAAGCATATTGACCAGAAAACCTGCTGGACTTCGATGAGGGGAATCATTTCGAATGAGTTGAGCTTTGCGTTATCGATCCTCTTCTGCGTGTGTGTACCGCAAATGACGTTGGGCCAGTCGCCGAATGCCACCCCACAACCTAATGGTCCTGTTGCGGCGATGAACTATAGGATCGGGCCGGGCGACGTGATCGACGTACTCGTAACAAAGAACGAGGCGTTGTCTCGTACCGGTGTTCGCGTAAATAGCCAAGGCACAATCCAGTTGCCGATGCTCGATAACGATATTTCGGCAGCCTGTCTCACTGAAGGGCAATTAGCAGAACGGGTTGAGGAAGCTTACAGGAAATATCTTGTTTCGCCATCGGTAAATGTTTCTGTTCGTGAATTCAATTCAAACCCGGTCGCCGTCATTGGGGCGGTAAACTCACCCGGACGATTCCAAATGCAGCGTCCGATCCGACTTGCCGAACTCCTCACGTTCGTCAACGGGCCGAGCACAAGCGCCGGCAGAACGGTCGAGATAATTCGCGACCCATCACATCCGTTCTGCGATGGACCTAAACTTGAAAGGCCGATCGCCACTGGAGAGGAACTCTTGTCGTTTCGGCTGGATGATGTGTTCCGCGGCGGGGAACAAACCAACCCGCTCATAAAAGCAGGCGATGTCGTTCGGATTGCTGAGGCCGATAAGGTTAATGCCTATATTCAAGGAAACATTCGTAGCGCACTCGCGATAAATCTTGCGGATCCGGTTACCCTCACGCAGGCAATCGCAATGGCCGGAGGGACAACCTCCGGGGCACAACTCGACAAAGTTTCCATCAGGCGACAGATAGCCGGGTCGATAAACCGCAATGAAATGGTCGTTAACGTCAAAGAGATCAATCAAGGCAAGCGCGACGACGTGCTATTAGAACCGAACGACATTATCAACGTACCCGGTCCAACTGGAAGCAAAAAGATCCTTGGTGATATTTTCCGTTCGATCATTCCGACGATAACCCGGTTTCCGGTGTCAGTTATCCCATAGGCCGATACGGGATGGTAGATCTAAAGATGCAAAACAACCAGCAGGTCGTAAAAAGAGGTTTGCGGAACGATCCCGAGTCGATCGAGTACTGCGACCAAGCTTATCCGTATGCAGATAGCTATTATGGCGATTCGGTAAATGACTCGACCGAAAAGCAGCAGATCTTCAGCATCCTCTCGATACTTAAAAAACACTGGCTCTTGATCGCTTTGATCACGATCCTTGGCACGTCGCTGGTAATCGTTTATGAAGCGCAGAAGCCGGATATCTATCAGGCCTCGGTCCGGGTTCAGGTGAACAATGAATCGAACCCGGCGGCGAGCGAGGGCGGAGCAAGTTCGATCATTCTAAATCAGGGGAGCGATCCGACATACTTCGCAACGCAGCTACAGATTCTGGAAGGCCCGGGGCTTTTGAGGCGAGTAGTAAAGAACTTGGACCTCGAGCACAACCCAACGTTCTTCCGACCTGGCAAGGATCAGGAGACGACGGTTTGGCAAAACGTGCTACGCATGTTCGGACTATATAAACAACCTGTAAGGTCTCAATCTGCTGGCCTATCCTCGACTGACGATAAACTCGAACTGAAGACCGATCCGACGGTCGATCTTGACAGCCAAGCCGAGGCCTTGGCTCCGTACGTTGGATATATCAAACGAAACCTAGAGGTCGCACCGGTGAAAGACTCAAGGACGGCCACAAAAGAGACGAGGTTGATACAGATAGGATATCAACACTACGACCCTATAGTCGCGACAAAGGTAGTAAACTCCATTGCTGATACATACGTCCTCCAAAATCTTGAGCAAAAGGTACAAACGAATGCTTCGGCAAGCGACTTCCTACAGAAGCGCGTCGCTGAACTCCAGTCGCAGATCCGATCCGGGGAGGAAAGTCTGATCAACTATGCAAAAAACAACCAGATCCTGTCGTTAGATGCTAATCAGAACACTGTCGTGCAAAGGCTGTCGGACCTTAATACGAAGCTCAGCCAAGCCGAAAGCGATAGAATAACTGCCGAAGCTGCTTACAAAGCGGCTCTCCAGAACCCATTGGCGAGCACATCTGCCGAAACGAAGGATGCGAGGACGACCGGGCTCGAATCCCAATTGACAACCCTTAAGCAACAATTAGCCCAACTGAAAGTTGATTATACCGATGCTTGGCCAGAGGTGAAAAAGGTCGAGAAGCAGATCGCAGCGATCGAGAAGGAACTTCAGTCGAACCGAAAACGCTCCGCCGATACGCAGATGTCAACGCTTTTGCAGACATACCGTGAGTCCGCGTCGCGTGAAAGTGAGCTGCGAAAGAACTTCGACACGCAAAGAAGCGCTGTACTAAGCCAAAATGAAGCGGCCATCAACTATCGGATCATCCAACAGGAGATCGATACCAACAAGAGCCTGCTAAACAACCTTCTTCAGAGATCGCGCGAGACGGAGGTCGTCCTGAACGGTACACCGAACAACGTACATGTTGTTGATCGAGCTCTTGTTCCCGGTTCGCCAAGCAGTCCACAACGAACAAAGAACGTCGTCCTGGCCTTCTTTGTGTCCCTTCTTGGCGGAATGGCAATAGCCTTTGGACTCAACTGGCTCGATGATACGATCCGCATTCCTATTACCTTTCAGGCTCAGCTTGGAGTGCCAATCATCGGGATGATCCCGCAAGTCGGGCACAACGGCGGCCGAAAGCGATTCCCTGCAAGATTTTCAGCATTTAAAAATGGCAATGGGAACGGGAGTACTGACGACATCGCAGACTCGACCTACAGCGAGAGCTTTGATCATCCGCTGATAACCGAAGCCTTCTATCAGCTTCGAACTTCCCTGCTTCTGTCGACGGCTGGCGGGTCGCCCAAAACGGTACTGGTCACATCCGGTGAACCGTCCGAAGGAAAGACAATAACTTCATTGAATCTCGCAAAAAGCCTTGCTCAACTTGGAGAGAAAGTCCTCCTTGTGGATGCCGACCTCAGGTGCCCCAAGATGCATTTGATCAATAGCCTTAGCAACTCATCCGGCTTAAGTACTGCGTTGACCGCTAAAGTATTGGATCAGCTTCAGCTCGACGAGGCGATCAAGAAAGGTGTCGAATCGAACCTGGACATCATGACGTCCGGACCGCGTGTTCCCGACCCGGCAAATCTGTTTTCGTCCGTCCAAATGAGGTCCCTCATTGAGCGGCTCGGAGCGAGCTATAGCTACATTGTGATCGATTCTCCGCCTCTTCTTTATTTCGCTGATAGCGTGATCATTTCTACCGAGGTAGACGCCGTTGTTCTTGTAGCACGATCGGACTTTAGTTCACGCGATGTCCTGCTCCGCGCCCGCCAAAAAATGCAGGATGTTCGGGGAAATGTCGTAGGGGTGGTCCTGAACGATATACAACTAAGCAGCTTTAAGTACTACAACCATACGTACTACAAACAGCTGATCGCGCAGGAGGCCGAGCCCGAAGACGGGAACGTCCTTCATATTTAGTCAAGCGGATCGCTCTTTTTCTACCGTATTCGATCTCTGCTATCGACGGCCGCTTAATGACCGAAAGTTTCCGACACGAATGCCTTCGGAGCATGCCAGGAAGATCAGAACCTGGAAAATGCCTTCTCATCGGTGAGGTAGCTCAAACCCATGACGGAAGTCTGGGAATCGCCCATGCGTTCATTGATGCAATCGCGGACGCCGGAGCTGACGGCGTCAAGTTTCAGACTCACATTGCCGAAGAAGAGAGTACGCCCGAAGAACCTTGGCGGGTGAAGTTCAGCCCTAAAGATGAAACACGTTTCGAATACTGGAAGCGAATGGAGTTTACAAGGGACGAATGGTGTGGACTAAAAGCACATGCCGACGAACGGAATCTCCTATTTATGAGCACGCCGTTTTCAGAGAGAGCGGCGGAAATGCTCGCGGAGATCGGTATGCGCGTTTGGAAGGTCGCATCCGGCGAAGTCGGAAACGTCCCCTTGTTAAAGCGGATAATTGCTTCGCAGGATCCCGTTATTCTCTCGTCAGGGATGAGCGACTGGAGCGAGCTGGACATGGCCGTTTCGGCGATCCGAGACGCCGGAAACCCATTAGCCGTGCTTCAATGCACATCAGCCTACCCGTGTCCGCCGGAACAAGTGGGATTGAATGTGCTAGCTGCCCTGAGAGACCGATATGGTGTCGCAGCGGGACTTTCGGATCATACGGGAAATATCTTCGCATCACTTGCAGCAGTAACACTCGGTGCGGAGGTCGTCGAGGTTCATGTAGCTTTAAGCCGTGAAATGTATGGCCCTGACGTGCCGGCATCGTTGACAACAGCGGAACTCCGTCAACTGGTGGACGGCACCCGCCAAATAGAGCGAATGCAAGCAGCACCTGTCGATAAGGATCTGGCCGCCAGAGATATGTCTGAGCTTCGTTTGATATTTACGAAGAGTGTTGTGGCTAGCCGAGCCTTGCCGGCCGGGACCACGATCGTCGCCGAGGATCTTAAGTTAAAGAAACCCGGAACTGGGATTCCTGCGAGCGAACTTCATAAATTGATCGGACGAAAAATCAAGCACGCTGTTCTAGCGAACGAGATGCTCCAGCAAGAGCATCTCGACGCGTGAGGCTTGTCTCCGCAAAAAATTCCGTTCTATGCCCAGAAAGATCTGCGTTGTTGTTACTGCCCGGCCAAGCTATAGCCGGATCAAGACCGCTCTTCGGGCAATAATGGAGCACCCGGATCTCGAACTTCAGTTGGTCGTTGCGGCATCAGCCTTGCTTGACCGCTATGGAACGGCCGTGAACTACATCGAAAATGATGGTTTCCCGATCGCTGCCCGGGTCTATATGGTTCTCGAAGGCGAAAATCCGGCTTCGATGGCAAAGACGACCGGACTCGGAATGATCGAACTTGCGACGGTCTTTGACAATCTCAAACCGGACATTGTGGTTACGGTCGCGGATCGATTCGAAACGTTGGCGACGGCTGTCGCGGCATCGTATATGAATATTCCGGTGGCCCATATCCAGGGCGGCGAGGTTACGGGTTCGATAGATGAAAAGGTTCGTCACGCTGTAACAAAACTCTCCGACCTTCATTTGGTATCGACAAGCGGTGCGGGCAACCGAGTCGAACGCATGGGCGAGGAACACCGTAAGGTTTTCGTGACGGGATGTCCTTCAATAGATCTTGCAGCTGAGATCGCAGACGACCCATCGCTCAACTTTAACCCTTTCGAGAGGTATGGTGGTGTTGGTGAACTTCATGAACTGACGAATGGATACCTTGTGGTCATGCAGCATCCTGTGACGACCGAGCATGAGATGGCTCGCGCCCATGTGACCGAGACGCTCGAGGCCGTTCGTGAGATCAATATGCCGACACTGTGGTTCTGGCCAAATGTTGACGCGGGCTCCGATGGTACCTCGAACGGGATACGTTCCTTTAGAGAAAAATATAAACCGGAAAACATCAACTTCTTTAAGAATATGGCCCCAACCGACTTTCTTCGACTCCTATACAGCAGCCGCTGCTTGGTCGGAAACTCGAGCGTCGGCATTCGCGAGTGCTCTTTTCTGGGAGTCCCCGTAGTCAATATCGGAACGCGGCAGATGGGTCGAGAACGAGGCAAGAACGTTATTGATGTCGGATATTCGAAAGATGAGATCCGAGCGGCGATCGAGAAACAACTTGGGAACGGGAGGTATTTGAAGGACAACCTTTACGGTGATGGACATGCCGGAGAGCAGATCTCGCATGTGCTTGCTGAGGCCGCACTCGAGATCGAAAAGCGCCTCACCTATTGAACGTTCGTCGCAATGAAGGTCCTTGGAATCATTCCTGCACGCGGAGGCTCAAAAGGCGTTCCGCGAAAGAACATCAAAGTGCTCTGCGGCAAACCGCTTCTTGCCTATACGGCTGAGAGTGCCCTTGCCGCGTCCGGGCTATCAAAGGTCGTCCTAAGCACAGAAGATGAAGAGATCGCGATGATCGGGCGGGAACTCGGCCTGTGTGTGCCGTTTATCCGTCCGATCGAACTCGCTAAAGATTCAACGCCGACAATGCCGGTCGTGCTTCACGCAATGGAGGAACTCGAGAACCAAGGCGAGTCATTTGATGCTGTTTGCCTTTTGCAGCCGACGAATCCACTGCGTCGTTCCGAGCACATAGATGCGTGTATTGAGCTTTTGAAGCAGACCGCCTCCGACTCTGTGGTCAGCGTTCTGCCCGTACCAGATGCCTTCAACCCGATGTGGACATTCTGGAGGAACGCTGATGGCAGGATCGAACTCACGTCCGGCGAGAGTGAACCGACCGTCCGAAGGCAAGAACTCCCAAGAGCATTCTATCGGGACGGCTCGGTCTATGTAACGCGATCGAACGTGCTGCGAGATCAACGAAGTCTCTATGGACGTAAGATCCAAAGCTTCGAGATGGATCCACGGTTTGCCGTCAACATTGACACTAAGAGCGACTGGGAAATGGCCGAGCAATTGATCGCTCGTGGCAGAATCGAGAGGTCGAAATAGTGGGTTCAACCATTTACGAGATACTGCGGCGCAGTTGCGACCCGCTACTCCCGCCGCTTAATCGAAAGGTTCGCCACCGAACAATGCAGGAGGTAAAACACAGCGAGAGGCGATTGTCGATCCTGGACGTCGGCGGGCGTAAGTCTCCGTACACTATCGGCGTGCCGGCAGATATTACGATCATCGATCTTCCTCGTGATACCGAGGTCCAAAGGGACCTTCATTTAGGTCTGAACGAACAGATCGCAAGCGAGATAAAGAAGCGGCGCAGTAATATCCATGCCGTCATCATTGGCGATATGACGAAGTCTGATCTTCCGTCCGCAGCGTATGACACGGTTATAGCAGTGGAAGTGCTCGAACATGTCCTCGAAGATGAGCAGTTTGTCAGTGAGGTATCCAGGGTGCTCGTCCCTGGCGGTAAGTTCATCATGACCACGCCAAATGGCGATTTTATCGAAAATAGGAATCCTGATCATAAACGCCACTATAAGAAAGACCAGCTGGCCGATCTCCTATCAAGATACTTCGATAAGGTCCATGTCGAATATGCAATTGCCGGAGGCTTTTACCGCAAGATCGGCTTGAGATCATGGTCGATCTCCCGGCCCCATCACACGATCTTGAGTATTTTCGGAAACATTGTTAACTCCCTTCAATCACGTCGAATCGGAATCTCTGAACGCGCCATTGGTACTCATCATTTGATAGCGATCGCGGAGAAAACTGTCGGGTCAGGCGAAACACTTGTTCGCGTATTGCCAAGCACCACCTAACTCGAATGGCTGAGCAAAACTTGAAAGACATTGGAGCGAATCCTCGTTCCGACGGAAGGCGTAAGACCTTCAGCGCAATGATCATAGGCTCCGGCACTCTGGCCATACAGTGCGCGGAAATCCTCATCAACCTCCATCACCGCTTGGTCGCCTTCGCTTCTTCAGATGTGAGTGTTTCACGATGGGCCGCCAAGAAAGGCGTTCCATGCTACGCTCCGAACGACACGCTCACCGAACGAATCACAGAACCGATCGACTATCTTTTCAGCATCGTGAATGACCAGATTCTAAGCGACGATATCCTGCAGATACCTAAAAAGTTCGCGATAAACTACCATGACGCCCTTCTGCCGCGATACGCCGGTACTCATGCAACATCGTGGGCGATAATCAATGGTGAAACTCAGCACGGCGTGACCTGGCATTGCGTCGCAGAGCGTGTGGATGCAGGGGACATTTTGGAACAACAGTTGGTCGAGATCGCGGCCGGCGATACGGCATTTACGCTGAACACAAAGTGTTTTGAAGCGGCGATTAGGTCATTCGGGGTGCTTGTTGACAGCCTCGCTGGGGAGTCATATGTGCGGACGCGGCAGGATCTGGCGGAACGAACGTTCTTTCCGCGCTTCAAGCGTTTGCCTAATGGCGGCCTGATCGATTGGAATACATCAGCCGATAAGATTTCGGCGATCGTACGCGGATTGTCATTTGGCCGACATCCAAACCCGCTTGGCACACCAAAAGTCGATATTGCGGGAGAGTATTTCATCGTTTCTAAGGTTGAGATCCTGGACGAGCGTTCAAGCTTACCGGCGGGCGTGATATGCGGAATCGGTGATACAAATCTTGACGTGTCGACCGCGGACAAGAATCTTCGACTGACTGAGATTCACTCACTCACCGGTCCAGTGGTCGATCTGGCGGAACTCGTCAAAAGGCTTGGCCTGAAGATCGGACAACCTTTATCACCAACGTGCCAACTGCTAGACGCCCATTTTATTTCGGCCTTCAAGGCTGAGGCCGCCCTAGTCCACAAGCTTCACGCAATTGAACCGGCACCGGCCCCTCTTGCTTCAAATATAGGCCCGGGGACCGACGCAAGCTTTGGCTCCATTGAGTTTAGGGTACCAGAAGAATTTGCTGCATACTCTCACCAAAAAAAGGCTGACATATCCCTCGCGGATGCGGTGTCTTCCGCATTTGGCGTGCTCTTAGCCCGGCTGAGCGGGAATTTCAACTTCTTAGTTGGATTCGACTCTTCATCGATAACGCCGAAGATCGCTAACGAGAACAGGCTCTTCGCCACGAATCTACCGTTCCATTTTGATATCGACGCGCGGGAGGGTTTCAACACACTGCTAGATTCGACCATGCGCGAATTAGAGTCGATTCGGGCCGTCCCCTTTTACTTGGCTGAAATCTTCTCGAGATATCCGCAGATTCGTCCGCTTGCGGCCGATATGCTCTTTAATGGACTTCCCGTGACTCTCGCAATGAACGTCGATCCGCCTGAGTATCATCCTACGCCGGCAAACGCCCTTTCAATGCTGATCTCTGACAATGGAGAGGGTCATTGGGTGTACAACACCGCCATGATCAGGCCTGACGAGGTCCTGCGTCTGGATCGTTATTTCAACTCTTTGCTGCAGGCGATCGTGACCGATCCAGAAAGGGCAGTTGCGAAGCTTCCCTTACTTCCGCCGGACGAGCGGAAGCAACAGTTGGCCGAGTGGAATAGCACTTCGCGGGCTTTTCCGCAAGATCTTTGCGTGCATCGATTGGTGTCAGAGACGGCCGGAAGATTCCCCGACAAGAAAGCTGTAGTTTCGGACGTCGGTGAGCTAACGTATGCGGAATTGGATCGACGAAGCGACCGGTTAGCGTGTCGATTAAATGCTCTCGGCGTACAGCCAGAATCCGTTGTTGCAGTGTTTATGGAACGTTCGGTCGATATGGTAACTGCACTGCTTGGAATACTAAAGTCAGGCGCTGCATATGTTCCGTTCGACCCGGCCCAACCGAAAGAACGGCTGGACTTTATGATCGGGGACTGTGGGGCGAGGGTGCTCATCACGCAAGAACATCTGCGAGAACGTCTCCAGCAAACCAAATGTGAAGTGATTTCGACCGAATCGATATTAGATATCCCGCTAAATAAAGAATCACATAATTTTGTACCGCTTGCCCGACCGAACAACTTGGCATACGTGATCTACACTTCCGGCTCGACCGGCGAACCAAAAGGAGTTGAGATCGAACATCGCTCGCTCATGAATCTGGTCGCGTGGCACCAACGAACCTACAAAATATCTTCCGAAGATCGTGCAACGATGTTGGCCGGGCCCGCTTTTGATGCATCAGTGTGGGAGCTTTGGCCGTACCTTTGTACGGGATCCTGCATATATGTTCCCGACGACGATACACGGAGAACACCGTCAAAATTGCTCAGGTACTTCTCTGACAATAGTATCTCGATTGCCTTTGCTTCTACCCCTTTGGCCGAAGCCTTGCTCACGACCGCCATTCCGGCTGACCTGAGATTGCGGACTTTGTTAACAGGCGGCGATCGCCTTCATGCGTTAGGCGGTAAACCGATGTCTTTCGACCTCATCAACCATTACGGACCAACCGAAAACACGGTCGTTACAACATGCGGGCCGGTGGACCCCGAAAGCTATGAACCGCCGACGATAGGAAGGCCGATCGACAATACAGAGGTATTTATCCTCGATCAAGACTTGCAGCCGGTACCGATCGGGATCCCTGGAGAGATATTTATTGGAGGGGTTGGACTCGCACGTGGTTATAGAGATCGACCGGAGCTAACAGCATCTCGGTTCATCAACCCCGATATTGAAGGCAGGGGCCGCCTCCGCCTCTACAGAACTGGTGATCGCGGCAAGTATTTACACGATGGCAGAATCGCCTTTATCGATAGGATAGATGAACAGGTTAAGGTCCGCGGCTTTCGGATCGAAATGGGCGAAATCGAGACCGCTATAGTCGGACATCCTGAAATCAGCGAAGCGGTCGTTAACGCTGTCAAAGATAAAAGCGGGTCACAGCGCCTTGCTGCCTACTATGTCGCAAACGCGGGAGGTTCTGTCAAGGTAAGCTCATTGCGCAGCTATTTGAAAGCAAAGCTCCCGGATTACATGATCCCGACCGCATTCGTCGAACTTGACCTGCTTCCGATCACGCCGAATGGCAAGGTCGATCGAAAGGCACTCCCGGCTCCAAATCTTTTAACTTTTCCACCTTCGCGAAAGCTCGAAGCCCCAAGGAATGACGTAGAGTCCACGCTGAAGGATATTTGGGAAAGACTCTTGGGTATCGGCCCTATAGGAGTTACGGACAACTTTTTTGAGCTTGGCGGAGATTCACTTATCTCGGTCAGCCTCTTCGTCGAGATCGAAGCAGCCTTTAGTATAGACCTGCCGCTTTCAACCCTGATAAACGCACCGACCATCGAACAGCTTGCACGATTCATTTGTGAAGAAGAGCGTAAGGTCGCGTGGAAATATATCGTTCCGTTGAAGACGAGCGGAACGAAAACTCCTATCTTTTTGGTTCATGCGGCTGGAGGAAATGTTCTATTCTATCGAGATTTGGCTAATGAAATGGGGGCGAACCAACCGATTTACGGTTTACAGGCCCGTGGTGTCGCCGACAAGTCCGAAACGGCCCACGATAGGGTTGAGGATATGGCGACTGACTATCTCGATGAGATGCGCAAGCTTCAACCGGTCGGCCCGTATCGCGTCTGCGGTTCATCGTTTGGAGGACTGGTTGCCTTTGAGATCGCAGTTCAGCTCGAGCGGCGAGGCGAAAAAGTAGAGACTCTAGGCTTGTTTGATACCTATGCTCCCGGCTATTTGGACGAGAGCACCATAGCTGGTGGTGCGGGTTCGCGGCGGTTCATCGCACACATGCGAAGCCTTATTGGCCAATTGCGGGAGATCAAGTCAACAAAAGAGCGCGCATACTTTGTCATCAGCAAAGGACAAAAAGTGAAGAATATCTTAAAGAGAAAAGTGATCTGGAAAAAGAACCAGTTCGCGATCGAGTACAACAAGGCGACCGGCCGTGAGCTCCCGGTCAACGTTATGCGGAATCACGAGGCGATTCAGCGGGCCCTCGACGCCTATAGACCCGGACGGTACGCCGGTGACATTACGGTCTTCAGGGCGAGCGAACAGCCCAAGAACACAAGGTTTGACCCAAGTCTTGGCTGGGCAGAGCTTGTCGATGGAAATGTTGTAACGGAAGTCGTGAAAGGATCCCATGGAGCTTTGACGGTCCATCCGTATGCAGCCGACCTGGCGGCGAAATTCGAAGAAGTCGAATCAAGAAATGATGCGTTGTCGCTAGACATCGCTCGGGGCGCAGCAGCCTAGCAGGGGTTTCTTTTTTTTCAGCATGTGCGGAATTAGCGCGATCATCGGAAATGGCTGCAGCCGTAATCGACTGTTGGCGATGAGAGCCAGTCAAGCGCACCGCGGCCCGGACGGTGTCGGCCTGTACGTCGACGCAGAGCGTAAAGCAGTACTCGGACATAATCGGCTGAGCATAATCGACCTTTCTGCGGGCGGAGACCAGCCAATGACCAGCGCTGATGGTCGATTCGTCGTAGTCCAAAACGGCGAGATCTATAACTATCTAGAGCTCAAGCACGAGCTTGCTGGCGAATACTCCTTCCGCACAAGTTCCGATACAGAGGTTCTGCTTGCAGCCTACACTAAATGGGGCGTGGAATGTCTGGATCGGCTCGTAGGGATGTTCGCTTTCGTGATCTGGGACTCGGTAGAAAAGACTGCATTTGCGGCGAGAGATCGGTTTGGAGTAAAGCCTCTCTACTACCACCAAGAGGTCGATGGAACGGTCCTGCTGGCGAGTGAGATCAAGGCGCTACACGCGGCGGGCATACCTGCGGCGCCTGACGACGAAACGTGGGCGACGTATCTTGCGCACGGCCTTTACGACCATTCGGAGCAAACTTTCTGGGCGCAAATAACTTCGCTGCCGGGAGGCCATTGCCTTCAGATCAGAGACGGAAGGATCAAGACCAAGAAATGGTATGACGTCGCTGAACGAATTGGGGTTGAGTTCGACGACAGGCCCGAGCATGAGATAAGAGAAGAGTATTTCGCACTGATGAAGGACAGCGTAACTCTGCGATTCCGCTCGGATGTACCTGTCGGGATCAACTTGAGCGGCGGCCTTGATTCGTCGAGCCTCCTGGGCCTCGTTCATGAAGTTCAAGGCGAGGACAGCGATGTTAAAGTTTTCACATTCACTACAGGAGATGCGGCCTATGACGAATTGAAATGGGTTGAGCAAATGCTCGCTCAGACGCGTCATCCGCTCGTGGTAAACCAACTGACGCCGGCCGACGTTCCGGCGCTTGCCGCAGAGGTCCAGACCCTTCAGGATGAACCCTTTGGCGGTCTTCCCACACTGGCTTATGCGCGGCTCTTCGAGACTGCGAAAAAGAATGGTGTTACCGTCCTTCTTGACGGAAATGGAATGGACGAACAATGGGGCGGTTACGACTATTACTGCACGGAATCTAACGGGCATTTAGGTGGCTTGATCCAGGGCACGAAAGACCGCGCTGTGCGGCCCGACTGCCTTACTCCGGAGTTTGCGTCCTTGGCAAAGCCGATAACCGCCCCGAATATCTTTCCGGATCGATTACGGAATCTGCAATATCGTGACATCCGCTATACAAAGATCCCTAGAGCCATGCGGTTTAATGACCGGGTCTCGATGAGAGCAGCAACCGAGCTCCGCGAGCCGTTCCTGGATCATCGTCTCTTTGAGATCGCTATGCGCCAGCCGAATGAACGCAAGATCGATAAAGGCGTCCACAAGCGAATGTTACGGGAGATCGCGCGCAACTATCTGCCGCATACCGTTTCAGACCCGCCGAAAAGGCCGATCCAGACGCCTCAGCGGGAATGGCTGCGCGGACCCCTGCGCGAATGGGCAGCGTCGATGGTTGAAACTTGCCTATCGGGCACATTCGGATCTTATCTGGATGCGGCATCAGTTCGAAGAGAGGCAAATGCATTTTTCGACGGCGGCTTTGATAACAGTTTTTTCATTTGGCAATGGATAGGGATGGGACTTCTAGCGGCACGCACTGCAAGACCAGCAACTGCGTCGATCTGAGCTGAGCTTTGCATTGCAACAGCGACTGGTAATTCTTGATGAAGACCATTACGGAAAATGAGACGTGGGACCTGGTGATAGAAGGTCATGGCCAACTCTTTGACCTAAAGATTTCTGAGGTCTGGAGTTATCGTGACCTCCTTCTGATGTTCGTCAAACGCGATTTTGTCAGCTTTTACAAGCAAACGGTCTTTGGCCCACTTTGGTTCTTTATTCAGCCGCTGTTCACAACCATCATCTTTACGTTTGTGTTTGGCAATTTGGCCGGCCTAAGCACGGATGGTCTGCCGCAACCATTGTTCTACATGGCTGGAATTACCGCATGGAACTATTTCGCGGACTGCATTACAAAAACGAGCACCGTCTTCAAAGACAATTCGCAGATCTTCGGCAAGGTGTACTTTCCAAGACTGATCCTTCCACTGAGTATCGTAACAAGCAACTTGGTGCGATTCGGCGTTCAGATGCTGCTCTTCATTGGCATGATGGCGTACTACGCATTGGCGGGTGGTTCTTTTCAAACCACGTGGGCGATCTTGCTTTTTCCATTCCTTGTCCTTCTGATGGCTTGCCTGGGCCTCGGACTCGGGCTAATGATCACAGCCTTGACGACGAAGTACCGCGATCTTAGCTTCCTCGTGACATTTGGGGTGCAGTTGCTGATGTACATGACGACAGTCATCTATCCGCTCAGTGCGGCTCCGGAACGCTATAAGTATTTGATCCAGCTAAATCCCATGACCGGAATTATAGAGGCTTTCCGTTTTGCTTTCTTGGGTCAAGGAGATCTTTCACTGGCCAGCATCGGCTATAGCTGTCTGATCACGCTTATCATTCTATTCAGCGGCATTTTGATCTTCAACAAGACAGAGAGGAACTTTGTGGACACTGTATGAGCGTTGCGATCCGTGTTGAGGCGTTGTCCAAAATGTATCAGTTGGGACAGATCGGAACGGGCACGATCAGCCTCGATATGGAGCGTTGGTTTGTTACAAGGGTCTTGCGTAAGCCGGATCCATTCTTGAAACTCGCGGAAGCTAACCATCGCGCAGTAAAGGGAGACAGCAATTTCGTTTGGAGCCTGAAAGACGTAAGTTTCGAGATCGAAAAGGGCGAAACTGTAGGAATAATCGGCAAGAATGGTGCGGGCAAGAGCACGCTGCTCAAACTCCTCTCGCGCGTAACATCCCCGACCAAAGGGACGATAAAACAAAAGGGCCGGGTGGCAAGCCTGCTCGAGGTAGGCACTGGCTTCCACCCTGAATTGTCAGGTAGAGAGAACATTTACCTGAACGGCTCGATCCTTGGAATGCGTAAGAAAGAGATCGATAAAAAGCTGGATGAGATCATTGATTTCAGCGGCGTCGAACGGTATATCGACACTCCGGTAAAGCGCTATTCATCAGGGATGTATGTCCGTCTCGCGTTTGCAGTTGCCGCACATTTGGAGAGCGAGATCCTTATTGTAGATGAGGTGCTGGCCGTTGGTGACGCAGAGTTTCAAAAGAAGTGTCTTGGGAAGATGGAGGAGATTGGCAAGCGGGATGGGAGAACGATCCTATTCGTCAGCCACAATATGGGCGCGATCCTTGAGTTGTGCAAACGAGGGTTCCTGCTCGAAACGGGCCACATTGTAAAGGATTCGGACGTTGCAACCTGCGTTGCTTCCTTTCTGGAAAGGGACAAACATCGGCAAACGTTCGAAAGGAGCGACAAGAACGGACTTCTCGACTTGGGCCGCATCTCGATCAATAACGAGTATTCATATCAGATCGACAATTCGTCACCATTCGAGGTCGCTGTAAACGTCGCCGCAAAAGATATTGCGAACGCGACGCTCTTTTTTATAGTTGAAAATGCGTTCGGCCAGTCAGTCGTTCATAAACGAGTGTCTAGTGCCGAGATCGGTCATTCGGTGATCGACGGAGAGTTCAGACTTCAGGTAAAGATCCCCACGCTTTGGATCAGCCCGGGCATCTATACGATGTACTTTAAGACAATCGCACCAGCGACTCGCTGGTCCGGCCGTGCTTTCTCCGAGCGAATCTCTGTTGAGGTAACCGGACAGGCAGAAGCGAGCGGAAAGGCATTTATGAACCCTAGTGTGACGTGGAGCATGCACCCGGAAGAAGCCAAGGCGGAGGCTCTGCCGGTCTAGTTGTTTCTAATATTGAGTTCTTGGTAACGAATCGCAACAGATTAAGACAATGCTGCGAAAGCTGGTTAGATCTGCAAGGAACACGGAATTGGGATGGCGGTATGGTTCAAATCTGCGACCAACCATTCGCTTTTTGCTTGGCGGAAAAAGGCCCGTTGGGAGTGAGGTAGAGATACTAAGGGATCTGGACAATAACGGTGTGGCCGTCGTGCCGTTTGAATCGTTGGATACGGGAGTTGGCTTTTCCGACCTTGAAAAAGAGGTAAACGGCTTGGTCGAAGGTCAGATGCCGGCGATCCTGAATATTAAGGAGTCGGCTAATACCGACCATTCTATTGGACGAAAGACCTTTAACCTCGAAATGTTCGGCAGCGAGGTAGCCTTCGACGCCAATAGTATTTTCTCCCAACTTGCTCTCAGCAAGTCATTCCTTACCATTGCTGACTGCTACTTCCGAATGCAAACTCGTCTTCGATACTACAACGTCTGGTACACAGCGGCATCGGTGTCCGCGGCTCGGGAATCACAACTCTGGCATTTCGATCGTGAAGACCGATTTATCCTGAAGATCTTTGTGTATCTAAGTGATGTCGATCGTGGAGCAGGACCGTTCACGTATGCACCAGGAACACATAAAAAAGGCTCGTTCTCGTCGATCTCACCAGCCTTTTTTGACGAGGATGGTGTGCGACGAACAACTGACGAACAAATGTCAAACGCTTACCCGCGAGAGAACTGGCGCGTCTGCACCGGGAAGAAAGGCACGGTCATCCTTGCAGATACACGCGGCTTTCACAAGGGCGGAGAGGCAAGGACAAGCGACCGGCTAATGTTCACCTCCATGTTTACATCGCCTGGTTCCGGCTCAAAGAATCTGATCCGATACCCCGACGATGCAACGTTCGCGAATTTCGAGCGAGTCCAAAGGGCCGCTCTCGGATACTAACGGTCAAACTGCCGCGTAATGAAGATAAAGTGAGACCCAGCTTTCTCTTATTATCCACCTCGCTCCTCGTCGACCGCGTGTTCAAATACACGGGGCTGATCAAAGCTTTGGCAGAACACGGCGAAGTGTGTGTCTGGGCTTCCTCCATCGACGAACCTGGGTCATTGTCCAACTGGGCCGAACTCGAGGCGACGTTTGAAGCTTTCCCTGTTGTCCGGCCCTTTCGTGAACGGCCGTACAACTATCTGCGGAGACTTAATGAGTTCGTCTGGGACTATCGTTTGATGGCTCCAAGCCGTATCAGTATGCAAAAACACGTGAGGGATAAAAGACTGTCCGGTCAGATCCGCGCACTAAAGTTTCCAGCAAAGTTGTTGGCATACAGCGGCTCCGAAACGATCTTTGAAAATGCCTTGGAACGGCTTCTCGTGTCATATCCCCGATCGACTGAAGCGACCGCCCGACTGAGCGTTAAGAGGCCGAGCGTCCTCGTGTCCACCGGTCCATTCCAATTCGAGCAGCCTGGTGTGTTCGCTGCGGCAAAGAGGCTTGGGATCCCAACTCTTGCATACATTCCATCCTGGGACAATGTATCGACAAAGAACAGAATGGTATTTAAGTACGATGGCTATATCGTCTGGAACGAACAGAACAAAGCAGAGCTCTTGGACTTTTATCCGCACGCACGAGACGTGCCGACCTATGTCGTTGGAGCTCCGCAGTTTGACGTCTTCTATTCGAACCGGTTCAAGATCGATCGCGAATCATATTGTGCCGAACGACACCTGCGGCCGGATAGCAAGATCATCGTATATTCACTTGGGTCACCGAACTTCCTTAAAGAGCATCACGGTGCGATCGAAATAGCCCGTCGGATCAAGGCGGGACATTTTGGTGACGCTCAGCTGATCGTACGCCCTCACCCAATTCACGATAATGCCGAAATGCGGGAGATATTCTCCGGATTCGGTCCAAACGTACGGCTTCAACGCACACCAAATGCGGGAAAGGATCTGATAAAACGAACGCAGGATGAAGCTCAGATCATCGATTGGGTAAATACTTTTCGCCATGCTGATGTCGTAGTCAACTTGTCATCCACTGTTACGGTCGATGCAGCCATCTTTGATACGCCGGTCGTCAATCTTGACTTTGATCCCCAGCCCGGCCGGTTCGATCAGGCTCTAATTAATGACGTCAATCACAAATGGAGTCATTTTAAGCCGATCGCGGAGTCTGGCGGGGTTTGGCTTGTGAATGATTTTGATGAGTTGGAGAATGCGATCAAGACGTATTTAGAGAATCCACTCTTGCACGCAGCTGACCGTAAATGGATCGCCGCATATGTGTCCGGCAGCCTTGACGGCCGGTCCGGTGAAAGAATGGCCGAAGCCATCGCAGATTTTGTCGGACGTACAACAAGAGGAGCCACAAAGTGACCGCTTTACCCACTGCAGCAATAAGGAGAGACAATTCTTTCGAGTCTCTAGCCGACAGAAAAACGACCGCAAAAAAAGTGTTCGGCAAGGTGGTCGCCATCGTACCGCGTGGCGAGGTCATACGTAATTTTGTCCACTCCGGTTGCTTTGAGAAGATCGCTGAAACTTGCGATCTGTCACTCCTCACCGTCGTTCAAGATGCCGCGATCTCGAACACTACCGGCCAAGCTTATGCAACCCAGTATTCGCTTGAGCCGGTCGTCGAACGCTGGCCCGTACGTTTCCAACGGGAAATATTGGATATGGCGCACGGGCGGTGGCTATGGTCAGCTGCCGCACGGGAGCGTTGGCGGATCCGAGACCTTGAGGCTCGTTCCATTCGTGACAAGACGGTTCGTTTGGTAAAAAAAGTGATCGCCAAACTTTTCGCGAACCGGATCGGGCTGAGGGCCCTGTCAAGGTCAGAACGTATTTCAAGCCGAGTCTTTATGACGGTGGATCAGTATGCAGACCTCTATAGGTCGGTCCGTCCTTCACTCGTTTTCAATGGTTCTCATATCCATAGTGCGATCGCGACTCCGGCCGTTCAAGCCGCCCAGTGGCTCGGGATTCCGACCGCCACCTTCATTTTTAGCTGGGACAATCTCACGTCACAGGGCCGCATTCTATTGCCGTACGACTACTTTCTAGTTTGGAACGAAAGCCTAAAGCGGCAACTGATCGAGATGTACCCGTGGATAAAACCCGAGAACGTATTTGTCACTGGCTCGCCTCAATTTGATTTTCATTTCCGGCACGAATTCTATTGGAGTCGTGAGAAGTTCTGCGAAGAAGTTGGTGCCGATACCGATCGTCCAATTGTTCTTTACTCGACCGGAATGGCGAACCACATGCCGCTAGAGCCTCAGATAGTAGAGTCTATCTCCAATCTTCTCCTCGAATACCCGGAAGACGAGCGGCCACAGCTGTTGGTCCGCGTATACGCCAAAGATCGGACGGGCAGGTTCGACGATCTGAGAAGGCGACGGCGAGACATTCTATTTCAAAAGGTTCGATGGAATGCCGAATGGCTCACGCCCGCACCCGAGGATTCATTCGCCCTCGTCAATGCATTGCGGCACGCTTCCGTCGGAATCAATATTGCGTCGACCATCTCGCTCGAGCTTTGTATGTTCGATAAGCCCGTAATCAATGTCGGATTCGATGCTCTCGAAGAAAACGATTGTGAAATGAGAAACGCACTTTTCTATTCCTACGAGCATTATCGCCCCTTGGTTGAGAGCGGCGCCGTTCAAATCGCATATTCCATCGAGGAGATGCGTATTCTCTTACGAAATGAGCTGAGAGACCCAAAAAAGCGCCAAGGGGAGCGACGCCAATTGATCGCTCAAATGTTCGGCAAAGCCCTTGACGGGCATGCCGCCGACCGGATCGCGGCTAAGCTGATCGACCTGGCCGGATCTAAAGATCTCGCGTCAAATGCTTGAAGAATATATGGCGGATTCAACAAAGAGCCCAGGTTTGCCTCAGACAAGAACGCGACCAATAACTCAGTTGTCGGTCGTTACGCCGACCCTGAAACGTCCGGAAGAGGTGAGAGCTCTACTTCACAACCTTTCCGTCCAAACTGTTCTGCCGAGCGAAGTCATTCTTGTTGACGGGATTCCTGACACTGAAAGTGAAACAGAGTACGTTGTCTCGAAACTACGTGCCGACTTACCTTTCGCGATCAAGTTCATACGCCATGGCGGGGGAACGGCAGTACAACGCAATATCGGAATTGAAGTTGCTACCGGCGATTTGATTGCATTGATCGACGACGATGTTCGCTTGGGGCCGCAATTCTTCGAGCAAATGGTCAACGTCTTGCAGGAAAGTCCAAATGCGGACGTTGGTGGTGTTGTCGGGTTTAGGACAAATTGTCATTTCGCACTTGAACGGTCGCCGCGATGGCGCTGGTATCGGCGGTTAGGGCTTCTCTCACTCTTCGAACCCGGCCGTTATGATTTCGAGTGCGGCTACCCGATAAACGCTGGCCTTCAGCCACCGTTCACCGGAGTCCGGGCGGTGGACATAATGACAACTGCATGTGCGGTTTGGCGACGAGAGGTGTTTGACTCCGGACTAAGGTTCGACGAGTTCTTCAGGGACTTTGGGGTCCTTGAAGATGCTCACTTTGCCCTTCGGGCGCGACGAAAATGGAGATTGCTTCAATGCGGCGATGCTCATTGTATTGAGTTGCACTCTCCGAACGGACGGGAGGACCGAACCAAGATCGGCTTCAAGTCGGTGGTCAATTACTATTATGTCTTTCGAGATATTAGCGGTCCGCTAAGTCGTTCGCAGAAGTTTCGATTCTGGCGCTTTCAGGCGTTCGAGGCGATTCGGATCATGTCCTCGGCTTTGCGTCGGATGAATGCATCAGATATCGCCGACCTGCGCGGCAGGGCTCGAGGTGTTTGGAAGATCCTAACATCAGATCTCTAAGTCAGTGCGTTGTGACGCTCAATTTTTTGAAGTTGTATGAAACTTGCGGTTATCTCACACAAGGTATGCTGGCTTTCCTCCGATTCACCCAGCGGCTACATCACGGACGGCGGATTTCCCCAGCAAATGGGTGCGATCTCGGGTCTCTTTGACGAAACGAGGATCGTTGTGCCATGCAAGAGTGAGGGCGACACAACCGGGCTTTCTCCGCTAGTCGGCCGACAGATCAAGGTGATTCCGCTCTCGGAGCCGAAGGGTACTGGAGTTGGCCGCAAGGTAAATATTCCATTCTGGTTTTTTAAGAATTGCCTAACGATACTGCGAGAGGTTCGAAACGCAGATGCTGTCCACTCGCCGATCCCTGGAGACGTTGGAACGATCGGAATGGCAATTGCGATCCTATTGCGAAAGCCACTTTTCGTTCGCCATTGCGGAAACTGGATGATCCAGCGGACCATCGCGGAGAAGGTTTGGCGATGGTCGATGGAATATTTTGCCGGCGGTAGGAATGCAATGCTGGCAACAGGCGGTTCAAATGAACCTCCTTCTAAGCGAAATCCCCACGTTGAGTGGATATTCGCCACCTCTCTCCGCCAGGCAGAGATCGAACCAAATTCCCCTCGCGAATTGCCTGAAAATGGCACTTTCAAACTAATCATCGTATGTCGGCAAGAAGAGCGGAAGGGCACGGACATTGTGATCGACAGTTTACCCGCCGTTCTCAAGACCCTGCCGAATGTGACCCTTGACGTAGTAGGCGGAGGATCGAAACTCGAGCCTTTTCAGAAGCAGGCCATCCGTCTCAAGGTTGACGATCGGATCAGGTTCCACGGCAAAGTAGTTCATGACAATGTGATCAAGTTGTTGAAGCAAGCGCACATCTTCTGCTATCCGACCTCGGCCTCCGAGGGATTTCCAAAAGTTGTGCTCGAAGCGATGGCCACTGGGCTCCCGGTGATAACTACACCAGTCTCGGTCCTGTCGCAACTGATCGGCGAATCCACTGGAATCCTACTCGATAAACCAGAACCATCGACGCTCGCAAGGACAATCGTCGAACTTTGTTCAGACGGTGCGAGATACCGCAAACTCTCGGCAAACGCGATCGAGAAAGCTAGGGAATTCACGCTTGAGAGTTGGCAGGAGTTAATTGGAAAAAAACTGCGTTCGACATGGAAGGTAAAGTCATTGCGCGAGTTGGAGAATATCAACTGATGGCCGCCGCGGAAAGACAGGTGCAAATGCGGCGATGAAGGTAACGTTCCTAGCAGGCACTTTAGGGCGAGGTGGAGCAGAACGCCAACTGGTTTACATGCTTCGCTCGCTAATGGACAACGGAGTCAATCCGCGCTTGCTCTGCCTCACAAAGGGTGAGGCCCTCGAGGAGGAGATCCGGGATCTCGGAATCGATGTTCGACCGATCGATACTCGTGGAGGAAGGATCGCGACACTACGGGGCGTAATAAAAGAACTTCGTCGCGAATCAACGAATATTGTTCAGAGTTCTCATTTCTACACCAATATCTACGCGGCGGTCTCCGGCAGGATCACCGGCAGTATGAGTATTGGTGCGATTCGAAGCGATCTGGACTACGAGTTTGCAGCAAACGGACTATACGGTCGATACCAGCTCACCCTGCCAAAACATTTGATCGCGAACTCGGAGCGTGCCGTCAAGAGATCAATAGCCTACGGTATCAAAAGGCAGAGGATCGATCTCGTAAGAAATGTCGTGGCATTTGGAAATGGGCTCGAACATCCAAAAGGCAATCCAAGCGATACGACCAACATCGCCTTTGTCGGCCGTCTCGGAAAGGAAAAGCGACCGGAGCTTTTTGTGAAACTTGCGTACGAACTAAAAGAGGCAGTAACAGAGCAGCAGCTGAAGTTCCAGATCGTCGGTGACGGCCCATTAAGGCCGGAACTCGAAACACTTGCCGCTGAATACGGCCTCTCGGATGACACTCTCTGCTTTACCGGTGAACGTTCAGATATGTCCGCCGTATATTCTTCGGTAGATATCCTGGTGCTCACATCAAAGCACGAAGGAACTCCGAATGTTATCTTGGAGGCCTTGAGCTGCGCCGTACCAGTTGTTGCAACAGACGTTGGCGGCGTCTCGGAGGTCTTATCTGATCAGATGGGTATTCTGGTTGACGCTATGGATTTTGATGGACTTGTTGGCGCCGTGAGGCGTTTGATCGTCAGTCCACAACTCAGACGAACGCTCGGGACAAATGGACAAAAACATGTCGCGGAGAACCATTCGTTGACCTATCTGGGAGGGCGGCTGACCGAAATATACAACAGCCTGCAGCCGAGGCTATGATTCCAGCTAAACCGATGAACTGCATCGCATTGCCTCGTCCTGTTGAACGGAGGGCCGAGAACATTCTCCGGATGCAGAATTTTCGTCTTCTCATCGGACTCGTCATCTTGCACTTCCCCCTTGGGCTCTTCGACTATTATGCGGGCCCTGCTGCTCTGCTACATCCGGCTGCCGCTTTTGGGGTTGGGCTTTACTGGGCACTGCAGAAAAAGGTCAGACTGCAAAAGGTAGCTTTGGCCGTCGGCTATCTTGTCGGTGTCGAGATCCTTTGGCGAATGGCGCAGGTCCCCATATTTTGGGAATTCGGCAAATATGGCTCGTCGGTCATAATGGTCGTTGCCCTTTTGAAGCGCGGCCGGCGTACTATTCCGGCCTTGCCGCTCATTTACTTTGCAGCACTTATCCCAGCCTCGATATTGACGTTCATGCAGTTCGATCTTTTCGCCGCTAAGGATACGCTGAGCTTCAGTCTCTCGGGCCCGCTCTTCTTGATGGTGAGCTGCTGGTTCTTTTCAAACATAACATTGAATGAAAACCAGCTTCGAAGTCTATTTACGGCCATTATCGTTCCTTTACTGAGCGTCGCGTTCGTGACCTTCTTCTTTACGATGTCGATCAGAGACATTCAGTTCTCGGACGAATCAAACTTTGCCACTAGCGGCGGTTTTGGACCAAATCAGGTTTCGGCAATGTTGGGACTCGGCCTCTTCTTGGCCACGTTCTCGCTACTTGCATTGAAAAATGACCGAAAAAACAAAGTCTTCTTTGCCATTGCCGCGGTCTTTTTTGCAGCTCAGAGCATGATGACATTCTCGCGCGGTGGTGTTTACAATGCCGGCGGCGCTTTGATCCTCGTCGCACTCTTTGAATTTGGCGACCCTCTTAAGGCTACCAAAAGGATCGTCCCGGTTGCTGCTCTCATCGTGCTCTTTATGATTTTCGTCTTTCCGGTCCTCAATGAGTTTACCGACGGCGGCCTCGAGGAGCGCTTCCAAGACACACAATCGACCCATCGTGCCGAGATTGCTGAGTCCGATATTGACCTTTTTCTTGAGCATCCCATTCTCGGCGTTGGGGTTGGCGCCGCTTATAGCGAACGAAGTCAAATACTTGGCTATAAGGCGGTCAGCCACACCGAGTTCTCGCGGCTGCTCTCTGAGCACGGTGCGTTTGGGGTTATCGCCATCCTTATGTTGATCGCAATGGTAGCCGTGAACTTCAGACGATCTCGCCCGCGACTCGAGCGAGCACTTATTATCGGAGCCGCAGCCTGGTCCATTCTCTTTATGTTGAATGCCGGCATGCGTTTGGCTGCTCCGTCCGCGTTGTTTGGAATGACGTTCATTACCATCGCGGAACCCATGCGTCGGACAATGCGCCGTATGCTTCGACCGATCCCAATAGAAGAGTCTCTTCGAAATGGTGTTTTGGAGTTTTCGGAGTTCGTTCCCAACTGATCTATTGATCCCAATGGAAACCAGTAAACCGAGAATTTGTATTGTTGGAAGCTTGGTCGGCAGGCATCCGGGAAGGATTTCGACGCAGGGGCAGATCCTAGCAGATCTGCTCCTTAAGGAAGGATTTGATGTCGTCGCCGTATCCTCCAAGCTAAACCGCTTGTTGAGAATGCTTGAGATCGGATTCACCTTGATCTGGAGAAGAAGAGCAGTCGACATTACGATCGTTGAGGTCTATAGCGGTGCAAGCTTCTTTATTGCCGATCTGGCCAGCCTTCTTAGCAAGTGCCTTGGGCTACGAACGATCGGTGTCCTGCACGGCGGGAACCTGCCGGAATTTGCCGCAAAGTATCCGAATTGGAGTGCGCGCGTGTTTCGGCGGTTCACAGAACTCGTGGCCCCATCATCATTCCTTAAACAGGTTGTGAAGAAGCTCGGATTTGAGGTGCGGGTTATCTCTAACGTGATCGATCTGAAAGCCTATCCGTTCAAACTAAGACGGGACATCGCCCCAAAGTTGATTTGGATGCGCGCTTTCCACAGCATCTATAACCCAGAACTTGCGATCAAGGCTTTTGCCCTAGTTCGCGAAAAACATTCGAATGCGACGCTCGTAATGGCCGGCGTGGATAAGGGAATGGAGTCGAGCATCAAACAATTGGTGCGTAACCTAGGTTTGCAAAAAGAGGTCCGTTTCCCGGGCTTTCTCGACAGCAAAGCAAAGGTGCTCGAATTCTCCCAAGCGGATATCTTTTTGAATACAAATGACATCGACAACATGCCGGTCGCAGTCGTGGAATCGTGTGCATTCGGACTTCCTGTCATTGCAACGAATGTTGGCGGCATCAGTTCACTCCTGAAGAACGGAACTGAAGGGATCCTCGTCCCAAGAGATAATGCTCAGGTGATCGCCGAGGCCGTCGATCGGCTACTCGATGACGCTGACCTCACGGAACAGATCTCACAAAACGGACGATCGTTAGCGGAAAGATCGTCCTGGGAATCGGTCAGACCGAGCTGGGTAAAGCTATTCGGCGAACTTGGCTTTCCGCGAGCTGCTCGTGTCTCCTCTGCGGTCGCCGGGAGGACCTCAGCATAATGTCTGCGGCATACACTTTGTATAAGCTTCTTCCGCCACCGGCGAGATCTTTGGCTGCGAGCCTTCGCGGCCATTATCTAAATCGTTGGCGTTATGGCAATGAAACGGATTCTTTGGTAAAGGCCGCTCTTGAGCGCGAGATCTGGAGCGAACGTGATTGGGATGAATGGCGATCCGAGCGCCTCAAGTTCGTGCTCCATCGAGCGGCGACGCAAGTTCCATTCTATCGCCGAAAATGGGCAGAACGTCGCGAACGCGGCGACCGATCGTCGTGGGAAGTTCTTGAGAACTGGGATGTTCTCGAGAAAGAGTCAATTCGCGTCGACCCGCTCGATTTTGTCGCTGATGATTGCAGCCCGAGCCGAATGTTTCATGACCACACAAGCGGCACGACGGGAACGTCCTTGTCGCTTTATATGAAAAAGGAGACGGTAAGGGAGTGGTATTCCCTTTTCGAGGCTCGGTCGCGAGAGTGGTATGGTGTTTCAAGACACGACAGGTGGGCGATCTTCGGCGGACAATTGGTCACGCCTGTGCATCAGACCAAGCCGCCTTTTTGGGTTTGGAACTCCGGCCTCAACCAGCTCTACATGTCGTCATACCACCTGACCGCTCGAAATACACCCGCTTACATAGACGCGATCGAAAAGCATGGCATCCGATATCTTTTGGGCTATCCATCCTCGATCTATACCCTTGCCTCAGATACCATCCGGCTTGGGAAAAGGATATCGGATCTCATGGTCGTAATTCTTAACGCTGAGCCTGTTTACAAGTTTCAGCGAGACGTTATCGAAACGGCCTTCGGCTGTCCCGTTCGCGAGACTTACGGCATGGCAGAGGTCGTGGCCGCTGCGGGCGAGTGCGAGTTTGGGCGGCTGCACCAATGGCCCGAAGTTGGGATCATCGAGGCAACCGGCAATGACGAAGTGTCTGATTTCATTTGTACGGGCTTATTGAATGCCGATATGCCGCTGGTTCGATACAGGGTCGGCGATAGCGGTAGGTTAGCATCGATCAATTGTGGGTGCGGGCGAAACCTACCGGTTATCGACAACATATCGGGTCGGACGGACGACACCTTGTTCACCAAGGACGGTCGGCGGGTCGGGCGAATGGATCCGGTTTTCAAAGGTGATTTGCCGATCAAGGAAGCCCAGATCGTCCAGGAGTCCCTGTCGAAGATAACGGTTAACTACGTGCCGGCGGCCGATTTCGAAGACTCCGCACTCGGAGATCTAAGCGGACGGATTCGAGAGCGTTTGGGCGATATTGACATCGATTTTGCTCGAATGTCGACCGTTCCAAGGACTTCTAGGGGCAAGTTCCGTGCAGTCATCAGTAAGGTCGATTTGCAAAGCGAAGATGCGGAGGCCATTGGTGGGCGACAATAACGAAAGACCGCTGGTATCGATCATTATCCCGGTTAGAAATGAAGCCGAGTATATCGATCGCTGTCTGGCGTCGATACTCGATCAGACGTATCCAAAGAATCGGATCGAGATCATTGTTGCCGATGGGATGTCAACAGACGATACTCGCGCAATGATTCGCGAGATCGCTGCGGCGTCGGAGATCCCGTTCAGGATCGTCGACAACCCTCAGAAGATCGCCCCGACGGGCCTTAATCGGGCGATCGAACACGCGACCGGGGATGTGATCATTCGTGTCGACGGACATTGTGAGATTGATGCGAATTATGTCGCAAACTGCGTCATCCTGCTCGAGTCCGACCGCACCGACGGTGTGGGCGGCCCAATAGAGACTATCGGTGAGACTGCGAAAGCCGCCGCCATATCGAAAGCAATGAGTTCAAAATTCGGCGTTGGTGGTTCCGCCTTCCGAACCGTAAGGGACCGGGAAGTGTTCACCGACACCGTCGCCTTTCCCGCATACACGCGCGACATCATCGAGCTTGCCGGTCCATTTAATGAGGAGCTCGTGCGAAATCAGGATGACGAATATAATTTTCGAATCAGAAAACTTGGAGGACGGATCCTTCTGTCCCCAACGATCAGATCCCGATATTTTAGCCGGGGAACCTTCAACTCTCTATGGCGGCAATACTTCCAGTACGGCTATTGGAAGGTCCGAGTCCTGCAGCTTCATCCAAGGCAAATGAGTCTCCGTCAGTTTGTTCCGTTCGCGCTTGTTGTTTCCATTCTTGTCCTGGCCGTTTCTGCTTTGTTCTTTAGTCCGCTCCTTTTTGTATTGGCCGGCGTTGTGAGCGCGTATGTGACGGCCAATTTGGTGGCGTCGCTTATTGCAACCAAGGCAAGGATAAGAGGTATCGCCTACGTGTCGTTAAGTTTCTGCATTCTGCATTTTGCGTACGGATGCGGTTCTCTCGTCGGACTGACGGTGTTCCGGGATCGCTGGCGAACGTAACTCGGCACGTCGAATTTAGCGGTAAAGCAACTATCAGGATACGACCAGAGTATGAAAACGCTGACGAAATCCCGAAGCCTTGGCTATATGCGCCCCATCGGTGTGGCACATTCCGACGATGTTTGGCTCCGGCATATATGACATCCTAGAATCAGATGCTTTCAGAGCTGTTTACCTGCAATTTCTCGGAGAAATTTCAATAGGTTGTTCTGTTGTCCGTCGTGTCGATGAAGCCATTGACCGACTGCGATTTTCATTCCTCACTTTCTTATGGATAGTTTTAGATCACAACAAGTTATTGACATTGAAATGAACGGTTCCTCACAAAACGGGGCTTGTGGGCAAAAGTATAAGGCCATTCGCGAGCATCTTATATCGGATCTCGATTCCAGGGCGGTCATCCTAAGCCTGGTCAACGGGAAGTATTACGGTCTTAACAGTGTTGGCCTTGCTATATGGAAACTGATTCAGACCCCGTCCACGATCGTCGAGATAGAGGCATCTCTATTGCAACAATACGACGTTGACGAAGCAACTTGTCACCACGAAGTAACAACCTTCTTGGCAACGATGCTCGACGAAGATTTGATAGAAGTCGATGAAGAATAGGTTTTCAAGGTTAGGGGCGACCATCTGAGAACGAACGATGATACTCACTTCACTATTTTGGCTCGCATACTATCGATTTGGCCTTTGGGTGAGTCCCTCAGGCGTGACAAAGCGGGCGATAGACGACGCTGCCGATGATGTGCTTCCGAGGCAAACGATCGACAAAGCACTGTTGTCCGAGATCGTCAGGTCTGTTCGAAGATGCAGTCGATATGTGCCTTTCGCGTCCTGCCTAACGCAAGCTCTGGCAGCAAAGAGAATATTGAGATCATACGGTACGGATTCAAGGGTTAAGATCGGCGTAGCCGCCAAGGATTCAAGCATTGAAGCTCACGCCTGGCTTGAAGTTGAAGACAAGATAGTACTCGGACGGGTTGCTGAACAGGCACGCTTCTCAGTAATGACTTCCCGTCCACACATCCTTCAATGAGCGGAATTGTCGCAATATTCTACCCTGATAACCGACCTGTTTCAGAGCGGCTTCTAGGTAAAGCCCTTGATACGCTCGTACACCGCGGTCGGGATGGCCGTGGTATTTGGATCGGCGGAAATGTTGGACTTGGCCACCGAATGAGATGGACGACGCCCGAGTCGCTGAACGAAGGATTGCCACTTCAAAAGGCAGAAGGCAGACTCGTGATCACGTGTGATGCACGCATTGATAATCGAGAAGACCTGCTTAGGCAACTGTCATTTGACCGCACCCCAGTTTCAACGATCACGGACAGCGAGATAGTACTTCGGGCTTATGAAAAATGGGGTGAAGACTGTACACGCCACCTGATCGGAGACTTTGTCTTTGCGATCTGGGACGCGACAAAAAAGATGCTCTTCTGTGCTCGAGATACGCTTGGGTTGAAGCATTTTTATTACTATTACAGACCCGGCGTCATCTTCGCTTTAGCTTCCGAGATCAAGGCTTTGCTTCAGATCGAACAAGTTCCTAAGGAACTCAACGAGGCACACCTTGCAGACTACTTGATCCTAAGATCGGAAGATAAGGTGTCGACGTTTTATAAAGGGATCGATCGATTGCCATCAAACCATTCCTTGAGGGTGACGTCGGCCGGCATGAAGATCTCCCAAAGTTGGGCGCCTAGATTCAGCGAACTGAAGCTCCGAAGGGATGCCGACTATCAAGAGGCCTTTCTCGAGAAGTTTTCGCAAGCGGTCAATTGCCGCCTTCGCAGTGCCTTTCCGATCGGGGCAATGCTATCTGGCGGTTTAGATTCATCTGCGGTAGTTTGTGTGGCCGACCGATCCCTTCGCTCTCAGAATCGTGACCCATTGAACACGTATTCGGCCATCTTTCCAACGCTGGCGAAGATGGATCCAAGAATCGACGAATCTGCCTATATGAAGGCGATCATCGAAAAGACGAAGGTTAACCCACACTTTGTCAACGTCGACGACGCGAGTCCGCTCCAAAATATGGACAAGATCGTTTGGCACACCGACCATCCGGTCGGCTATCTGAATGTCTATATGGATTCACAGATATTCAAGAGATGCGAAGCAGATGGGGTTCGCAGTCTGCTTACAGGCCACGACGGAGACACCACCGTTACTTACGGATACCAGGAATTCGAGCAACTGGCAAAGCGCGGCAAGTTCATAAGGATGATGCGAGAAGCCCGGGCGATGAGCAAGAATATTCCGTCAAGAATGCATTCCGTCAAGCGTCTTGCTTGGCACAAAGGCTTAAAGCCCGCCATCCCGGCGGCGATCGTGAAGGCGTGGCGATTTGCCAGATTCTGGAAAGAAAGCATTGTCGATGATTCAGTGATTAGTCATCCATTGCATTTGAGTTCGGTCAACTCAGAATTCAGATCTAGGGAAGAACTCGTTCGGCGAACCGATGCCTTATGGGAGGAGAATTCTCAAAATGGAGCAACGCCGGCTCAGCACCATTGGAACTCCCTGACGACCGGACTCTTTTCAAATATGCACGAACAGGTTGAGAAACTCTCGGCCGCCTATGGGGTCGAGCCGCGACACCCATTTTTTGACCGACGCCTCATCGAGTTCTGTGTCTCGCTTCCTCCTGGTCAACGGATATATAAGGGATGGACACGGTCAATCTTTCGGTTCGCAATGGAAGGGATCCTCCCAGAAGCCGTTCAATGGCGGGTCGATAAAGCTAATCTTGGCGCCCATATCAAGATGAATCTTCTTAAGTATGGTAGCGACGAGATCGAAGCCGCTATCGGCCGCGACTCGTGGATGATCGCAAAGTTTTTGGATACGGACCAGTTACGATCTGCCTACGACGAGTTCAAGCTGGACGCCAATCGAAAGGACCCGGAAGCACTTTTGCTTTTGACAAGTATGTATTTGATCAAGTGGCTTGACCACTCTGGATTTGCCCAAGAGGACCACCGCGTCGCGCTGGCCGGTGCTTGATCATCCTTCTGAAGCTTTGATAATGCTCTGCAAGACGGCACGGTTTGCCGTTGGCGGACTTTGTCAGATCCATGCGCTTGCAAAATAGCGTTTTGCAGAAACCAGAGAAAGGAGGATAAAAATGGAGAAAAAAGTCGATACTAAGCTAGCTTGGGAAAAACCGGACGTTACCGTGTACGGCGATGTAGCCTCACTTACACAAGGTAGTCCTCAAGGCACAGGTAAAAACCTGGGTTTTGGAGACGATATTTTGCAAGTGGTAAACACAGGTATCTCTTCGATTCCCTAGCTTTACTCATCGGTATGTCCTTTGACATACCAGGTCGACTGATGGGCCGCCCCTCCAACAACCTTGAGAGTCACGGCCCTCTATGACGAAAGCGGGACCACTAACTCTGCAGTTCAGTGGTTTCGCTTTTGAACCCAAGATTCATGTTCTCGAACTTCAACAGGTCAACATACGTCGCATACGGAATGAATATCGACTCGTCGATATGGATGCCGGACCTAATTCCCGGCGGAGATGGAAGTGATGTAACCGTTCGATTCGGGACGCTGACCGACGACTACCTGGACGACATCGTTCGAACACCCTTTATCGACACTCCCGGATGTCGTGTACGCGTATCCGAGCATGCAATGTCGTTCGATTGGCCGATAATTGGAAGATTCCTGATCACGGAGGGACGAACTGTCGTCGTCGAGCCTGCACCTTCTACCCTTGAGGAAGACTTGCTTCCTTTTCTTACGGGCCCGGCTATGATCGCTTTGCTCCACCAACGCGGATACTTGGTCCTTCACGCGAGTTGTGTCGTTGTAAACGGGATCGCTGCAGCCTTCTTGGGTGCAAAGGGATTTGGAAAATCGACGCTTGCGGCCTGCCTTTATTCGCGCGGCCACTCACTGATCAGCGACGACATCGTTCCTGTCTATTTTGCGGGCGGAACGGCTTGGACGCTGCCGGGCTACCCACGAATAAAGCTTTATCCCGACTCGGTCGTCGCGGCGGGAGGCGATCCCGATCGTCTTCCGTTCATACACCGATCGATAGAAAAACATTCGTTCTCATGTCCGAACGATAGGTCCCTCGGGGCGGTCGAATTGGGGGCCATCTACATTCTCGACAAGGACGATACGACCACGATCGAAGAACTTGATCGCGCCCGCACATTTGTCGAGTTGATAACCAATACACATGCTGGCCATCATCTTGTGAGATTGAACGCACAGGAACGGCACTTTCACCAATGTCAGAAACTGGTATGCGGAGTTCCCTCGTTCCGAATTAGCCGGCCGCATGACTTCAGCACGATCGATGAGGTGTGCTCTCGCCTTGAGCGTCATCTTTTAGGTCAAAAGCACGCCAAGAAGATCGGTGAACCGATATTTTCGGATATTTAGCGAAGGGACCACCTCGGTACGGGCAAATGTTTTGCATCAGAAATCACATGAAGAACCTTCGTCGGCAAGGGCATCTGTGGCATAGGAGCCTTTCACTGATCTGGAGTTCCGTCCCTGGCTACACGACGACTTGGGCGATTCTGCTCATCCTTCAAGGCCTCCTTCCGGGTGCGACCGTTTACTTTTCGAAGCTTGCGATCGACAGTTTCGTAGCATCGACAAGTTCCAGGAACTTCTTTGACCTGCAGCATACCGTATTGCTGTTCGTCCTTACCGGTATAACACTTTTGGCGGCGGACTCGCTGCGTTACATAACTGAATGGATCAAGAACGCGCAGGCAGAGCATTTCGCGGACACTCTTAAGAATTTAGTTCATTCGAAGGCAGTCGACGTTGATTTCGAGTTCTATGATTCGCCGGAGTATCACGATCTAAGAGAGCAGGCCGGCGGCGAGTCACAATCAAAACCTCTTGCGCTTCTTGACAACTTCGGGACCGTGCTCCAAAGCTCGATCACATTGGTCTCCTTCGCGGCTCTGCTTACGGTGTACGGCTGGGCTGTTCCAATTCTCCTTGTCGTGGGCTCATTGCCGAGCCTCTTGATCTCGTTTTCATTCGATCGCCGGTATTTTCGTTGGTGGCGCAAGACCGCAACGGAGCGTCGATGGCTCTTCTATTACGATGGTATGCTGTCTCATAGTGATGCGGCTGCTGAAATCCGCCTCTTTGAGATCGGGCAGAAGTTCAGCGGTGCCTACCAACGGATTCGAAAGACCCTTCGGCTTGAAAAGCTTAAACATCTTAGAGAACAAGCCGGCGGGAAGATCGCTGCAAACTTCCTGGCACTGGCCACCGGCACGGTCGCGATGGGCTGGATCGCTTTTCGCGTTTACAACAATACGGCCTCCTTCGGCGATCTCGCCGTTTTTTATCAAGTCTTCAGCCGCGGACAGTCGATCATTCTTGCCTTATTGGGGGCAATCGGGAAATCCCTTAGCAATACACTTTACCTCGAAAGCCTTTTTGCGTTTCTCGACCTAAGGGCAAGTGTTATTTCTCCGCAAAAGCCGCTCCCGTTTCCGACCAATATTGTCGAAGGTATCCGATTCACAGATGTTACATTCCGTTATCCTGGATCAGACTCACCGGCTATCTCTGATTTCGATCTGTTCGTCCCCGCGGGCACTCAAGTTGCCATCGTAGGGGAAAATGGTGCCGGGAAGAGTACGCTGATCAAACTTCTCTGCCGTTTCTATGATCCCGATACCGGTTCTATTCAAGTAGATGGGATTGATATTCGGAAATTCGATGTAAAGGAACTTCGGCGGAACATCTCAGTTCTCTTTCAATTTCCGCTGCATTTTCAGGATACGGTCGCGGCTAATATCAGCCTTGGGGATGAGCGAGAGACTCCCGAGCCCAAAGAGGTCGAGACCGCGGCAGAACTCGCAGGAGCGGACGGCTTTATCGAGGGGCTACCGAGCAAGTATCAAACCCTGCTTGGCCGATGGTTCGAAACCGGTTGTGAACTAAGCGGTGGCGAATGGCAGAAGATAGCTCTTGCCCGTGCCTATTTTCGACAGTCGCCGATACTTGTTCTCGATGAACCGACAAGTTTTATGGACTCCTGGGGTGAAGCAGATTGGTATGACAGATTCTCCAGTCTGGCCAAGGACCGAACGGGATTGATAATTACGCATCGATTTACGATCGCGATGCGGGCCGACATCATCCACGTTATCAGCGATTCGCGGTTGATCGAGTCAGGTACGCATAAGGAGCTTTTGGACCTAGATGGCTTCTACTCGAGTTCATGGAAGTCTCAAATGCTCGTTGCTTCGGAGAAGTCATATGAAGCGATATTCCGGTGATCTAATGTCTGAGAACGAGCCAAAAAGTCAGCTGGGATCCGAGGCGTCCGATCATTCCCGCGAGGTCAGATTCATCATCGACTGCGCCCGTACGGCGGTCCCGGAAGCGGCCAGAAGTCGAATTTCGGCCGCCCTAGACGAGCCTATTGACTGGAAGTTCGTGCTCAATGTTGCTCAGCGTAATGCTGTCCTGCCGGTGCTCGGAAGAACCTTGATCCAAGGCTTTTCTAAGCAGCTGCCGGCCGATATCAAAGCCTCTCTCGAAGCGGAGCAAGAGTGTCATATGCGTCACAATCTGGTTCAGACGAGGGAGTTGCTCGAGATAGTGAAATTCTTCGGAGCAAATGGCATCACCGTCTTGCCGTTCAAGGGACCAATGCTCGCGATCGAAGCCTACGGCGACCCTTCCTATCGAAAATTCAACGATCTCGATGTCCTTGTGCAGCCAAAACAATTTCATAAGGCCGTCACCCTCCTAACCGGGAAAGGTTGGGAGCCTCTTACAAGCGTAAGCTGGCTGACAAAGAGAAACTGGAATATCAGCCGAAAGAAAGATATCTATTTCGTTAACCCTGAACGGAATGTAAACCTCGAGCTGCATTGGAAACTGTCGGGTTCTCATTTCGGTCTCCCGAAGGAGATCAATACGCTTTGGGATCGACTCGACTCGATCATCCTGGCCGGGACACCGGTGCGAACCCTCGGCATCACGGATCTTCTTATCTATTTGTGCTTGCACGGGTCACGACATAGTTGGGAGCGATTCGGCTGGGTCTGTGATGTTCATGAGCTCATTCTTTCCAAAGAATGCATCGATTGGGATCAGCTCTTTAATGCGTCGAGAAGCGTGGGCGCCGAAAATGTTGTCGCCTTTGGACTGAAGCTGATAACTGATCTCTTCGAGTTTGAGGTTCCCGACGAACGGTGGAAGAAAGTGATCAGTGGTCCGATGTTTACCGAGATGTCTACCGAGACAAAGAATCGTTTGTTCGCGGCAAAAGCCCCGCACATCGCGATCGGGGACCGATATTTGGACCATCTACGTTTGAAGGAACGTGCGTTCGATCGAATAAAGTTGCACTTCCACTACTTAAGCTGGTATCTGAGGATCATTTTTACGCCGAATGAGGCAGACCGTAACGTTCTGGCTCTCCCGCAAGCATTAGCCCCGCTGCACTACGTGACGCGACCGATAAGACTGTTCTATAAATACGCGTTGAGACCAAGGACGAGCAAGCCAAGACCCGGTTGAACCAAGGGCTGGAGACAGGCGATACCTTGGTGACATTCGGGTTTAGGTACCGCGCGAACGCCGTAAATGTTGCCGGCTGACAAATTGTGTGTGTTCCTGTGGTCTTGTTGACGATCTTTGGCCTGTTGTGTAGCCGAAATCTTGTCTTTTAGTGCCACAAAAAACTATCTCTATATTCGAATTTATTGGGGTCTGACAATTGGTAACGTGTTAATTAGACCAACTGCGTTTGACCTATTTTTCGTCTCGGAGAACGGCTGCTTGCCGCCTCCTTTTTCGGCAGTATTTTTTGCCTTTTTTGTCGGCCATCGAACTGTGATCTACAACCCCAACCGCATCTGATTTCGAATGGAATCGACTTTCGATTCAAGGTAAAGGAAGCAACTATGCAAACTATACGAGCCGCCGAGATCGATCGAGTGATCGACACAAAATACAACGAGGACAATGAATTCTCTTCATCTCTAACGGTACCGTTCTTTCGGCCTGATATCGGCGAGAACGAGATCATGGAAGTTGTTGGAACACTTAGGAGCGGCTGGCTGACAACTGGTCCGAAAGTGAGAGCATTCGAAGAGGAATTCGCACGTGCAGTCAACGCACGATTCGCGGTTGCCGTTAATTCATGCACGGCCGCTCTTCACCTTGCGGTCGAGGCCATTGGCCTTAAGGAAGGCGAGGCCGTCCTTATTCCAACGATGACCTTTGCAGCTACCGCTGAGATCGTACTTTACAAGAAGGCCGTGCCTGTACTCGTTGACTGCGATCCGGTAACGGGAAACATGGACCTTGAGGACGCAGAACGTAAGATCGAAAAGATCAAGCAGCGGACTTTACCGTATCTCCGTGGGCGAGAGTTGAAGCCTGTCGGCGTCATCCCGGTACACGTTGGTGGGCTCATGATGGATATAGGAGCGGTCAAGTCGTTTGGCGCAAGGCACAACCTTTGGGTAATCGAAGATGCGGCTCATGCATTTCCTTCAGCGTGGAGGCCAAACTCAGACAGTAGGTGGAAAATGTGCGGCGAGGACACGGCCTCTGTGACTTGCTTTTCGTTCTATGCAAATAAGACGATAACCACCGGCGAAGGCGGAATGGCCGTAACCAACGATGAAGGACTCGCAAATAGGATCAGATTGATGTCTCTTCACGGCCTTTCTCACGACGCGTGGGGACGATATACGGCGGAGGGAACTTGGGACTACAAGATAGTTCAACCCGGTTATAAGTACAATTTGACGGATGTCGCTGCTGCTATCGGATGTCAACAGTTGGCGAGAGCCGAAGAGATGCGAAAGAAACGAGAGCAGGTCGCGCGATTCTATTTTTCATCAATGGCCGATATCCAAGAGATCTCGTTGCCGCCTTGTGATTCAGACCGTTACCATTCGTGGCACTTATTTCCGATTCGACTTAATCTTGATGAGCTATCAATAAACCGAAATGAGTTTATCGAGGAGCTGAAACGCCACCGAGTAGGCTTTTCTGTGCATTGGCGCCCCTTACACCTGCACCCGCTCTATGCGGAACGCTTTGGCTGGATCGATTCCCATTTTCCGGCGGCCTCAAAACTCTGGACGCAAATAATCAGCCTGCCGATGTATTCGATGATGACTCTCGAGGAAATGTCCCACGTGGTAAAGACGATACGGAAGATCTGTACGACGTTCTCGAAGGCACCAATGTCAGTGACAGTTTAACTATGAATGAATTACGTAGAATAGGGTTGCCACGAACAGCAGAGGTCATTTTGTCCTTAGTAGGGCTGGTGTTGGCCGGCCCCGTAATGGCTGCTGTTTCGATTCTGATAAAACTCAACTCGAGAGGCCCCGTATTCTTTTGTCAAAAAAGAGTTGGTCAATATGGTTCAGATTTTACCATCTATAAGTTCAGGACTATGACCAACTCCTCAAGTGGTTCGCTCGTAACGGCATCGAATGACAAGCGTGTAACGTCTATAGGCCGATTCCTTCGCAAATCGAAGATAGATGAGCTGCCTGAGCTCTGGAACGTCCTTCGTGGGGATATGTCTTTCGTCGGCCCACGCCCAGAAGTCCCGAAATTCGTTGATCCGAGCGACCCTCTGTGGCAATTTGTCCTCGAGCATCGTCCAGGCATTACAGATCCGGTCACACTACGATTGCGGAACGAAGAGCAATTGTTAGCAAAAGTATCTGATACAGAGCGATACTATCTCGAAGTAGTACAGCCCTATAAGCTGCGGGGATACGCGCGATTCATTGGCGATAAGAGTTGGAAGACCGATCTTCGTATCATCGGCCGGACGCTGCGAGCGATTGTCTTCCCAACGACCGCTATTCTGCCAACCAGAGAAGAAATGCAGTTGTCATATAGCAAGACCGGCTCCTATAAGTAAACGCCGATCCTGTTTCCCACTCGACTCGTATTTTTTTTTAAGAATGGTGTGGACCCATTCCTCTTAGCGTATCCTCCACAGAGGTCCCACCAGATTCAAGCCCGACACGACGCGGAATGATAATTTCCGGAGTTCCAAAATCGTCGGTACTGACCGGTCGGTCCGACAAACCATGTCCTGTTGGTCGTATGTATTCTATAGGCGCAAAGATCGAGCTATTTGCGTTTTGCTTTTTCCTCGGAACGCTGTGCTTCTTTGCGTTTATGGAGGGACGGCCGGGCGAACCCGCCAAGTCGTTGCTAGCTTTGCTTTTCTGCAGCTTTGGTTTGCTTCGGGTTATTGGGAGCCTTCTAAAAGATAATTTTCGATTGTCCATTCCGCCGATCATCGCCGCCCTAACAGGGATCGTGCTCCTTGCGATCCTACAGATCGTTCCTATTACCTACTTAAACTATTTCCGCAGCGAGGATTCGTTCGAAACAAAGAGCTTCATCGTCTTTTTTTCCGCATTGATCATTGCAGCGGAATCGCTAAGCTATCTCGTCACCGGTCCTCGACGCTTGCACTACCTTGTCGGAATAGTGAGCGCAGTTGGAGCATGCTCTGCCGCTTACGGAATATTTCGTGCGCATGTCGCCCCCCCTAGCGAACAGTACGCACAGTTCATCAACCGCAACCATTTTGCGCTACTTGCCGAAATGTCCACGGCACTACTTATCGGCGCACTCATAGGTGGACATTTGTCAAAAGTGGTCCGATTTGTCGGCTGGCTCCTCGCTGGGTTGATGATTTACTCGCTTCTTACAGCGGGTTCACGCGGAGGGGTCATAAGTCTTCTCGCGATGGTTCTCTTCTCTTTGCTCCTGTATCCATTTGTTGCCGGCAGGGAAAAAGTTTCGTTGAAGCTTGGCTCGGGGCGTTCCTGGAATAGGTCACGAAAGATACTTGGAGTTGCTGGAGCATGCATTCTGGCCACACTCGTCTCCATGGCAGCGATTGCTCTCATAGGAGGTGACAAAGTGGTGAGCCGCCTAGAGCAAGTTCGGGATGAGGTCGAGAGCCGTTCTGCACAACGAATGAACAGAGGAACGATATGGAACATTACGCTCGATCTAATTAAGGAGCGTCCTATTACCGGCGCCGGTTTTGGTGCTTACGCGGATGCGATCACCAGGTATGATCGTTCGAACGGATCATGGGAGTTAGAGCAAGCTCATAATGAATACCTCGAGATCCTTGCAAATAGCGGGATTGTCGGTCTCGCTGTGTTTGGCACTGTCTCCTTCTTGGTGAGCAAAAGAGCTCTACGTCATTTGGGCTCGGAGCATCGGATGATTCGTTTCGCTTGCTTTGGCGCCGTAGTCGGGATCTTTGGTGTTTTAATTCATAGTTTCGTAGATTTTGGCCTGCATGTGCCGATAAACGCCGCAATGTTGTTGGTTTTGGTAATGATCGCAACCCATGGTCCGCGTTCAAAGACAGTTGTTAGCTCAAGTAAAGAACTCGGATTCGCTGTTGATGGTGGCAGTCGATGGCTTGCTCCGCTTGCTTACGCATTGGTCATAGTAGCGGTAGGGCTCTATGCCGGGCGACAGTCTCTCGCCGAATACCTTGCGCTCTCGGCATCAACAACGGGCTCGATCGCGGAAGCTCAACTCGCGACAAGGGTTTTCGGCGCAGACCCGAATACTCAGAGAGTACTGGGGCTTCTGCTTCTCGATCGGGGCGAATACGATGAAGCCGTTCTTGCTCTTGAAACGGCCGCGAGAGAGAGACCAGGAAACTACGGCGTTTGGCAGTTACTCGGTTCGGCAAAGTTCACGTCCGGCGACCTCGCCGGAGCGGAAGTGGCTTACCTCAGGTCCGTCGATCTCGCACCCAGCTACTCACAGCCTAAGTTTATGTACGGTTTGCTCCTCCTACAAAGCCATCGTGAGCTAGAAGGCTTCAATGCCCTCTCTGAGGCTGCCGAGAATGATTTTTCTCTATATCCGCAGGTCGTTGAGCTTGCGGCCCGGCGCCACCCAGATGACGCACTAGCGATCGAATGTTCTGCTAGGCCGGCCACATCCGAAGCTCGAACCTTCCTTGCGAGGTTTTTCATCAGCCGTTCACTGATGAACGACAAAACGCTCGCATTCCTCCTTAGCGACGGACTGTCTGAACTCGACAGATATGAGATCATAAATGACCTTATCGTCCGGCAAGACTATTCCTTGGCTCACAAGCTCTGGACATCAACTATCGCTGCAAACGGTGAACAAGATAACAAATTGATATTCGACGGAGGCTTCGAGCACACCAAGGGCGCCAACCAGGGGGCGTTCGGTTGGCAGATTGATCAGGATTTTCCAGGAGTAGCGATTTCGCGAACGCAGCAGGACGCTCATTCCGGTTCCTATGCCCTCCACATAAACTTTGCGGGTCCGGTCGAACTAGGGAAGCACGTCGTGACGCAGCGTGTGTACGTTCGCCCAACTTCGACCTATACGCTGCACTTCTTTTATCGTTCCTCGGAACTTTTGTCTGCCTCGAATCCGATAGTTATCGTTACGGACTCGAAGAATGGCCTTGAGCTTGGACGTTCTGAAACTCTAAAGTCAACACAAAATACTTGGATCGAAGCCACAGTAGATTTCGAGTCAACACAAATCCCGGCCGTTAATATCGCCCTTTTGCGCCCCTCCTGCAATTCCAAGCCTTGTCCGATCTTCGGCGAGCTTTCACTTGACGACTTTTCCCTCCTTGACCGGTAAATGCTCATCCTTCATAAAGATAGCCCCGCCTTCCATCCTCTGCTCTTCCCCAACTCATCGTATCGGTCTCGTCGAATTCCGCACGGACGAAACTTTACTTGACAATTCAACGACCAAAAAGGTTAAACTAGGACTATTACGGAATTTTCCGCTAGTTGTTTTAGTCCCCTCCTCCCAAAGAGTCAAAGCCGTTCTGCGTGATCAGCCGCTCTTACCCTAGATAATTCAGAACACAAACTCTGGTAGTTCCGACGAGTCAAAAAATGAAGTATTACACAAGATTGCCGAAGACCTTTGCGTTTGGTCTTATAGTCGCCATTGCTACGACTTTCGTGACCCCGTGTCGCGCGTATGTTGGTCCAAATCGTTCAGCTGCCCTTAGTTCTCCGTCGGTAAGCTTCCTGCGAGCGAAGGAACTCGGCAGAGTGTCCGGAAAAGTTTCGGTCGCGATCCATTCAAATGACCCGTCCGGAATCAGTCGTGTGGACCTCTTATGCGACGGCACTCCGGTTGGAACCATTCCGGTTTCACCGTCCATTCCGGATTCGATCGTCTATTTTGCTTGGGACACAGCGTCAGTCGCGAATGGAAAACACAATTTGCAGGCTAAGGCTTTCAATTCGGCGGGCGCACAGACTTCGGTTTCGAGACCTGTCTTTGTTCGCAATTTTCCGATCGCGTCGCCGTCCGGAAATGTGATCGCCCTAAACCCGTACGTGAAATATCAGGTGATGCGGGGGTGGGAAGCAACCGACCAAGCAGGCCAGCTATTTTCACCGGCTTGGAATAATTACAAGGACGCTCTATTTGACTCTGCCGTGAACGACCTAGGGATCAACCGGATCAGGCTTGAAATTCTTAGCGGTATCGAGAACCCAGTCGATTATTTCGCGCAGTGGCGGGCCGGGCAGATCACTGAGAGCCAGTACAATGCCAAACGCTACGAGATCATCAATGATGATGCCGACCCGAACCACATCAATTCGGCGGGATTTAAGTTTTCGCAACTGGATAGCAGCATCAACAATGTCGTGCTGCCGATGAAGCAGCGATTGGCCGCCCGTGGGGAACGCCTTTGGGTAAATCTAAACTATGTTGACTTTGGATCTTCAACGTTCGAGCACAAGTCGTCGCCGGCAGAGTATGCAGAATTTGTGCTCGCCGCGTATCAGCATATGCAATCTGTGTTCGGATTCGTTCCCGACACATGGGAGGTCGTACTCGAACCGGACACGTCCACGGCAAATTGGTCTGCCGGCCAGGTAGCGGCCGCGATCAAGGCTGCTGGAGACAAGCTTGTTGCCAATGGCTTCACGCCCTCTTTTACGGCCCCATCAGTTACATCGGCGGCGAACGCACCGAGCTACATTGACCAGATCTCGCAAACAAGTGGCGCGATGTCGTATGTCTCCGAATTTTCTTATCATCGATACACTGGAGCATCGACTTCGATCTTGCAGCAGATCTCTGACAGGGCGATCCTTTATGACAAACGAGTAGGAATGCTCGAATGGATCGGAGCAGACTATGTCGCTCTTCACCAGGATATAAAGCAGGGGCGAAATTCCTCGTGGCAACAATTCTGTTTGGCTGGACCGATCAGTTGGGGACCTGATAGCGGTGACAGATACTACATCGTTGACGATACTGCGCCCGCCAACCCGGTCATCACGATGGGCAGCAAGACAAGATTCTTGACGCAGTATTTTAAATTCATCCGAGAGGGTTCCCGACGAATCCAAGCTCTGTCGGGAAATCAGAACTTTGATCCGGTAGGATTCGTAAACGCTAACGGAAAGTATGTGGTGGTCGTGAAGGCGGGATCGGGCGGGTCGTTCTCGATCCAAGGGTTACCGTCGGGCACCTATGGAATTACATACACAACGGCGAACGAGTATAGCGTAGCTCTACCGGACGCGAGCGTCACAACAGGTCAATCACTCTCAGCAAGCATCCCGGCCTTCGGAGTGGTCACGATCTACGGTAGATAGGCGACGGAAGGCCGGCCATTCATTTTTCCGGTGAGTTTTGAAAGTAGGCCTATTAGTACGTCACTTCGTATATCGCTACTTGATGGTCCGGATAGCGTTGGTCTCGATATACTTCTCTTAGTCCGGCGATCTCATCAACGCCGCTGAGTTCGGAAGATACCATATCCTTTATCCTTCGTTGGCTGACTACTAGATAGTCCGTGTTCCGTTCCTTTGCATACGCTACGATCATCGGAAGTGTTGCATCGGGAAGATAGATATGTTTGGCACAAGCGTAGAAAGCTACCGTTATATTTGCGGACATAACGGTAGGATTACGTATATCGGAATGGTCTTTCAACCAGAGCCCAGCCTCCTTTTCTTCATACGGGACATTGTCGATTGTGTCAGCCCGCATGTAGGCGGCGTATAATGGGACAAATGAACCCACGAGGAGTACCGTCATGCCGAGTTGGAAATATATGGGTTTGAGCCAGTCTTTTCCGTTGCGAATCGCCCGAGCTGAACTAGCCGCCCACTCGCTAAGATCGATGGCGCCGATCCCGACCCAAGCTGCTGCGATCGGTATCAAGGGAAAGAGATATCTAAGTTCGACGGCCGAGATTGCATAACCGGTCAACGTCGCCAGAACAAAAGAAGCAAGGTACGCGTCGTGAAAGAACCGCTCTCTTGTCCACGGCTTGCTGAAGAATCCTGCGATGGCAACAAACAGAAGAGGGATCGGTAAAATCGCAGGTAAATAACGCCTGATCTGCCAAATAAGCTGCGACATCGCTTTCTTCGCAAGCACAGCTATGCCCGAAAGTAAGCCGGGCGAATCCGACGGCACCGATTCGTTGCGAGCAAGTGCAGGTTGCGGGTGGAGTGTCACCCCACCGTAATCGTCACCCCAAACCTTATCCTTCATGGTCTTCCTTTCCCCGCTGAGGATCTTCAAAAGCTCTCCATCGAAGTCAGCTGCCGGAAGGTTGACCGTAACCTTTTGGCTTATGGTCCAAATTCCGGTTTTCGCGCGGACAAAGAGAATGTAAGGCAAGAAGAAGATTGAGAACCCCGCAAAGGTAATAAGGCAGCAGGTAAATATCTTGCGAAGGGCTAGGCGACGCTGGAGTATGCTGAGTCCGAGAAATACAAGCGGAAGCAAGATCACATAAGCTATCGCCTCGGGTTTAATTAGATATGAGATTCCGATGAGTACTCCTGTCACGAAAAACGATCTATTGCTGTCGTTCTGTATTGCCATCCAGCCCGTAAGGATAAACCCGACAAAGACTAGAGTGTAGAGTGACTCTGTCATGACCCAGCCCGACGCCCTTATCATGGAAGGATCAAATATTAGGAGAAGCGCTCCTAATATGGCCGCACTCCGGCCGTAGAGATCGCGAATCAAGAGAAAGGACGGGACGATAACGAATGTGCCGGCGATAAGCGATACCATCCTCCCGGCGAACTCTCGGTTTGCTCCTATAAACTCAGCTATTCCCGTTAGAACAGAATAAAGGGGTGACCAGTACGCGCTGATTCCCCCGGAGAAGTCACCGGAGACGAATTTTTCACCAAGGATCGTATAATAGATGCCATCACCATTTAGCACGGAATTTGACGGAATAAATTCAAGTCGGATCGCAAAGGCTAAAATGACCATGACGGCCACCAGCACCATATCGTGACTAACGCGGAATGAGCCCGAACGAACGAGGCCCACTCGGTTCTCAGTTCCCGGCATTCATCTTCTCCTGCCGGACTACCTTGCCTTTGTCAATAGAAAGGGATCGCAACATTGTGTACCAGACCCAGCACAATACAAACGTTGCTCCGCCGTAGAGGAAGTAGAGCATTTGCCACGGTATGGTCATTGTTGCAAACATAAGACCCTTCTTACGGCAGAAGAAAAGAAGTATCTCCCGATTTAGAAACAGAAATGCCGCAACTATGCAGATCGATAGTACGCCGATCAACGGCCGCCAAAAGATGAACGGAAGCGTGACCGAAAGAAGCCCAACTAGGAGTGCACTCAAGCGATCCGCGGTTTTCAAATTCATGTCGTTGATAAGGGTCTGCTTTTCAACAATGAGCCGGGACCACGGAAGGGCTCGGCAGAATATCTCAGTCCTCAGGTGCGAGCGGACTGTCCACTTTTTCAGGTGCTTTGCTTGAATGTCACGATCGAGAAGTATTCGTTGTCCTGCCGCTCGAAGCCGAGAGCCGAGATCTATATCTTCGATCGAAGGCTCAGAGAATTTTTCGTGATCGAAGCCATGATGTTGAAGGAATACCTTGCGGCGCATTGCGCCGAGCCCCGACCAAAACGTCGATGCCACGGGATTCGAATGTTGGTGGACAAAATGATGCTGTAGATTCTTATATTGGGATAAGAAATTACGTTCAGCAGGCTCATCGTCGTAAGAACCGAATAAAGCGGCAAGATCCGGGCTTTCCTCGAATCTCGCTGCGATCTTCTCAAGCGTATCCGGCTTTACGACTACATCCGCATCGACAAACACGAGCACTTCCCCAGCTGCTGCTCCGGCAGCAAGATTGCGCGCGGCACCGGGCCCTGACCGCTCAGCAGTTGAGATAACTCTAGCCCCCTTCTCGTGTGCGAGTTCGGGGCTGTCATCCGTAGAGCAGTCGTTGACAACAAGCACTTCGAAAGAAGAATAGCTCGACGCGAAAAGTGCTCCAAGACACTTTCCCAGAAAATCGCGCCCGTTGTAAACCGGAATTATGACCGTGATGAAGGGTATAAAGCTTGACACGAGAAGTTTGTGAGGAAGCCGTTAGCCAGTCGTTTCAGCGGTCAGCTACTACCACCGCCGTCCGCTCTTTACGCGCGCCGACCATAGCTCTTGTAAGTTGTACCGGTTGAAACACAATGCTTGACCACAAGAATATTTCATTGGTGCAGTAGCATTCCTTGGCCGCGATCCCCTGCCGGAGCGTTTCAGCCTTCTCGGAGTCCCAGATTTCAAAGAAGCTATTCTTCCGCAGATTTCCGATCGGACGATGCTGCTCGCAGACGCTAACATCGCCGTTGGCATACACAACGCCGGTCAAGATGCCTGCCTTGCAAGGTATAAATTGGCTTTCAGATTCGATCGTTTTAACCTTTGCCCATTGAAGCATCGGTTCGACACTTGCTCCGAAACGACGTTTTTCGCGGTCGCTCCACACTTCGGCAACATGACGATAAAGGTCCTTGTATTTCGTAAGGTGAGGCCCTTGCAGCGAGGGATTCTTTCGATCCCCGCGAATTATCGCTAGGTTGTGATGCTCCATCGCAGGACAGTTATCGTGCAGATACTCCGTCAACTTCCAGATCTCATCCATATTCTCGCTCATCGCGACCGTATTGGCGTGAATTCTTAATCGTGGATCCTCCGCTTGAAGACGAGCCAGCATCTGATACGTCTCCATCGCCTTTTTGAAGGATTGTGCATTGCCGCGAAACTTATTGTGATAGTCGGGCATTCCGTCGAGCGATATCTCGCAGACGAAAAGTTTGAGATTCTTGTCTTCGAGTATCTTTCGCAGGGCCGCTTCGGTTCGATCGGTAAAGTAGCCGTTTGTCGGGACGTAAATGTTCTTGACGTTATTGTTCTTAATGAACAGCTCACAGATCTCGGCAAACTCTTTTCGGATAAATGGCTCACCACCCGACAGATTGAGGTTCTCGAAGTCACCAAGCTCAAGCGACAGCTTTTCAAACTCCTCAAACGTCAAGTCATTGCGCTTGTTCAGTTCCTTCCAATAGAAACAATGCTCACAAGTAAGGTTGCAGATCGAATTGATAAAAATGATCATGAAAGGTGGTGTTTGCATGGTTCTATGCTTTACCGCCCTTACTGAAAGCTTTGTGTGACGAGTAACTCTTGAAACGATGTTCATATTCTTCCTTGTTGTTGCCTTCCGATCGGCTACACCTTGGCAGCAAAGGACTTTGCCTTTCGCAGAATCTGACGAACCCTCATATAGTTGTCGAAAAGCGGGGTCTCTATCCGATCGAGAATACGCTGATCTGACAAATAGTAAGCATCGACCCTTTCTAACTCGAATAGATCGCTGCGCGGAGTTACCTTACCGAGCACAGTAGAAACTGCAGCCTTGAAATTGTCCGCAACCACTGCCCTTGTGGCCTCGCTCATTCTCCCGAACGGATAAGCAAATGACACTGTCTCAGTGCCGAGCGCATCGTCAAGTGCCGATTTGGAGTTAAGGATCTCGTCCTCCAGGACTGCGGCAGATGTTCGCGTCAGGTCCGGATGCGTTTTCGTGTGTGAGCCGAACTCAACACCGTTCCCGCTAAGCTCTCGTACTTCGCTCCATTTCAGGATCTCGCTTCGTGGAAGTTTCGGCGGATTTCCCGCCCAATCGTTATGTTTTCCGCAGAAATCGGTAACGAGAAAAACCGTCGCTCCGAACCCATGGTCGCTGAGTATCGGAAATGCCTCGGTGTAAAAATTTTTGAAACCGTCATCAAAGGTCAAGACGACCACTCGCTCCGGCAACGCGCTCCCATTGCTCATCGCGGATACAAGCTCGCAAAGTGTGATCGCCGTGTATCCGGCCTTCGCCATTGTCGAGATCTGCCTTTTGAACACATCTCGATCGATCGAGATGACGGAGCCACTCTCATCGATCGAATGGTATGTGATGATAGGTACGCGAAACTTAGCAGGCTCTCGCGACTTGCCGTTCAGCAATATAGTGTCTCTTTCGCTCCTTTTCTTCGGCTACAGATTCGATCAACTTCATATACATTTCGAGGTGCGGCTCTTCGCACCAGTATTTCAGGTACGCTCGATGTCCATTCTCGCCAAATTTATCTCTCTTTTCCGGATCGCCTGCGAGCATATTCATCGCGGAGATAAGCTCTTTCTCAGTCTTGTAGATGATTCCACCGTCACTGTCGTGAACAACCTCCGGCAGCGCTCCAAGATCGTTGACGATCACGGGCGTCTTGTGCGAAAAGGCCTCGATGATAACGATGCCGAACGTCTCATAGCAGATCGACGGAACGATGACCGCTTTCGCACCTCGATAGAGACAACTGAGCGAATCCTGATCCAGCCGGCCCAGAAATTTAATGTTTGGGCAGTCGGCAGCTTGAGCCTCAAGCGATTCACGGAAAACTCCATCACCAGCTACAAGAAGGTCGAACCCTGGGTTCTTGCGGAACGGCTCGACCAGATTCTGAACACCCTTGATATATTCAAGCCGACCGACAAAAAGGAAATATGGCCGCTCGCCAATCCCCGCAGGCAATGGAACCAGCTTTGAATCCACAGGCTTCGGTAGAAAGTACGGAAGATGCTGGATCGGAGCATCAAAGCCCAATTCTCGATGCTTCTGGATTGAGAATCTGCTCGGCGAGAGAAAGCGATCGATATGCTTCAGATTTCGGTCCATCATCCCGGAATAACGCCACAACTGAGGTGGCCTCTTTCCGGAGAGTTGACAGGCTGTGCAGCTCTTTTTCTCGCAGACCTCTCTATTGGGCTTCCAAAGTACATGCATCGGACATACCAGCCAATGCTCGTGCGCGGTATAGAGCTTGATCGCTGATCCATAACTCAACGCTGCGATCCCGATCAGCGACATATTGTTGTAATGGATCACATCGTAGTCGCCTTCTGACAAAGCTCTCTTCAATTTGCCTTTGAACAGCGGAATTCCGGTCTGCTGAGTGGCTAGCGGCGAGAGCATGCCGAACCCGCTCCGCAGCGGGTGCAAATTTACGTTCTGATGATTTGGGAAGGCGCCTGTCGGTTCCCCTCCATTCAACATCACGAATGAATCTTCGCAATAGAAAACGTCAACTGAATGTCCGCGTCGAGCAAGTTCATTCGAAAGCCGGTAGATGTGCATTCCATCTCCGCCAAAGTTATACGGCGGATAGAACGTTGACACCATACAAAATCTCAAGTGACGATCCTTCACAAAACTCGATCCGAGCGCAGTTCTTCAAATATCGCTAAAGTGTCGTTTGCCGCTCTTTCCCAACTGAACTGCCGTGCCCGAGCAATACCGTCAGCACTCATTTTTCGACGTGCGCCTTCACTCTTCACCACGTCCGTGATCACTCGGGCCATATCGGCGGAGTCGTGCGGATCGAAATATCGTCCTGCCTGCCCAACCACCTCCGGCAGCGAGCCGGTCCGACTCGCAACTACGGGCGTGCCGCAGGCCATTGCCTCGATCGCAGGAAGACCAAATCCTTCTTCAATGGACGGAAAGACGAGGACGAGCGCATCTTTGTAGAGCCGAGCCAGTTCATCGTCAGGGATATAACCGGTGAAGATGATCTCGTTCTCCAAGCCATACTCACCGATCTGCTTTCTCAACCCCGGATACGCGGAATAGAATGGATCGTCTTCATAGTCACCAACTAGGACCAGTTGGACCGGCTGACTCGTTCTGCTTTCGCGAAATAGTTTGAATGCATCGACCAACTTACAAAGGTTTTTATGCGGGCTTATTCCGCCTACATAGAGCAAGAATCTATCTGAACCAGAAGTTCCATTTTTTGCCCGCAACGCACCGTTTTGCTCGCGAAAAAGGGTCTTGAGCTCCGGTCTTGCGGCCTCTGTTATGATGCGTATCTTTGAAGCAGGATAATTGTAGTAATTGGCAATCTCAGTTTTCGAGAATTCCGATACGGTTGCGAGCAGGTCAGCCTGTCGCGTTGCCGCCCTTAGCTTCAAATTCCAAAAGAACTGCGCGCGTGAGTTTGGAAAGATTAGTTCGGGATGATGTTCGGCGATCACGTCGTGAATGGTCAATACGATCTTTGTCCTGTTGAAGATCGGAAAATAGGTATATACCGTCGGAAAGAAGAAAACGTCGATCTTATGCCGCAATACGGCCATCGACATTGACAATAGGTCGGGTAAAGAACGACGCCCTGAAGCGGAGGCTGCCTCAACAGCCGAAGCGTGTGTCCGTACTAGCACAACCTCCGCCGAAGGAGGAAATTCAGATTCACAACCGGTCTGAGAATCAACAAAGAAGACAAACTCATTGCGAGTGTCAGTCGCCAACAAGCTACTTAGGAGTTCCCGCGTAAAGCGGCCAAAGCCGCGTCTATTGCCCCAGCAACTCGCGTCAACTCCTATTCGCATACATTCTCAAAGACCACACCTGCACGTTCACGAAACGAAGCTGCCCGATTCGTGAGTTCTGTTCAGTGATGAAAAGGCTTGAAGGTCTAGCGTGTCTTCGGTCTGTGCGAGTTCGACCGTAGTAGAGCGAAAAAATTGTAAATCGAACTGATCAGGTACCCGCTGGCATAGCCAATGACAAAAGCATAAGCAGCACCGACAAGACCTCCACGATATGAAACAGAGTAGCCCGGCAGAAAATTGTCAAGCAGCCCTAAATGCGGGCCGACGACCTCGCCGCCTTTTATCACAAGCCACATCGTCGCCACGAACAATGCAAGGGCACCGATCGTACCGAGAACGAACCCGAGAACGTGACCGTTAAGCCGAACAACCGCTCGTTTGAGCAGCTGTTCCTCACGGATGGCTTGCGCTCGCTCATCGCTGATAGTTCTCTCTGAAAATTGCGGATCGATCGATTCGGATGTCATTACTTAGCCTATCCTTGTTGGAACCAGCGGCTGCGTAGAAGATACCACACCTAGTTCGGATTCCTCTTGAGCCGTTATCTCTTCGTGGTATTCATTGTCAACATTTACGCCCCACACGTCATAATGAGCACCAAGAATGTTTTTAACGGAGAGCATCGCCGTCAGCATTGAGTGATCTTGATTGTTGTATTTATGCATCCCGTTCCGACCGACGAGGTATATGTTTGGAACTTGCCGCAAGAAGTCCCTGATAGTATCGACCGCGTCGGCATAGACCCCATCGTAAACGGGATAGGCTTTCGGCATTCTGACAACCGAACCGTCTTCAACGTCCGCCGGGTTAACAAGCTGGAGCATGCCGAGTTCCTTGGTTCCGAGGGCGATCAGGTCCTTGTCCTCCATATTCCACAAACCATCACCCTCGAAGCAGAAATATTCGAGGCCGAGACACGTTCGAGTTTGGTCGGGAACCATGTGAGGGCTCCAATTCTTAAAGTTCTGAATTCGGCCAACCTTCACATCCGGATCGTGGATGTAGATCCAGTTGTCCTCGAAGAGCTTTTCTTTGTTTACGACCAGGGAAACTGTCAGAAAGTCGCGATAGCCCAGCTTATCCGCGGCAGCGAGAACCTCTGCCGGAGGCTCAGGCGACATCTTCCTGACGAGCTCCTGCATCGGCATGCTGCTGATAAAATCCGTTCCTTCAATCACTTCGCGTTCGCCATTATGCTCTATCTCGAGTGCGGTCACACGACCTTGCTGCCAGTAGATTCGCTCTACGTCCGATTTCATCTTTAGCGATGATCTATCCTTCTGAATACTATCGGCGACCATTTCCCACATCATGCCGGGGCCTTTGGCCGGATAGTCAAAAGCATCGATAAGTGTCTTGATGATCTCGCCTTTGTCCTTGACCTCGGTCGGAATCAGCGCATTCTTGATCGTCGTAATGAGCGACAGGCCCTTGATCCGCTGGGCCGCCCAGTCGGCCGATATCTTATCGCACGGGATGCCCCACACCTTCTCGGTGTAAGTCTTAAAGAATGTATGATAGAGGCGCTTGCCAAATCGATTGCTAATCCAATCTTCGAATGTTGACTCGTTCTTGACCGGAAACATCTGCGCCCTCAGATAGCTGAGGACCATCATTATGCTGTTCCATATTCCAAGGCCAAGAAGAGCATTTGAAGCCTTCAGCGGGTAGAAGAAGAACTTCTTTTGATAGTAGATTCGCGAGAGTCTTGACCGGCGAAGAAACTTCTTTTCACCAAGGACCTCGCGCCACATATCGTCAACGGCTTTTACCTTTGTAAAGAACCGATGTCCGCCGATATCGAAGAGGTAGCCTTTGTAGTTTACGGTACGCGAGATTCCTCCGACCACATCGTCCTTCTCGAGGACGACGGACTCAACTCCTTCCTTACAAAGCTGATAGGCAGCCGTAAGCCCTGCGGGCCCGGCTCCAATTATGACTACCTTCTTATTCTCGGCCTTTGAGCTATTTGAGTTAGTCATTATGGATTGTCAATATAGTCGTTCACGGCCGACATACTTCCTTTGACCTTCAGATAGTGGATATAGACTGAGACGACGAAGTTCCGAAGGCTCGCGATCAGCCACCCGAGGATAAATCCGACGATTCCGCCATATACAATTCCGACTATGCTGCCGGAGAAGGTAACGTCGTAGCCGATAAAGAACTGTCCGAGGAGGGCGAGATTGGGTCCAACGACGTCGCCGCCTTTCAGAATGATGATATTGGTGGCAGCAAAAACGATCAGCCCGAACAAAAGGGCGAGTGAGATCCCGAGTGCAACCCCGTCAAGCTTGGCCAACGAATCGACTATCATCCGATCCACGGAATCGGTCGGCCGAGCTGGAACTTCAACATTCGATCTGGTTTTCATTTGGTTTTCCTGCAGAAAGGTTTGTTCAGCGGGGTCTTCGAGCCGACCAATCGGAGCCTTCAGCTCGCAACCCGGGCTTCCTTATTGAGATTCTGGAAGTTCACCGACAAAAAAAACCCCTTGGAAGCAAGCCCGTCAGCATATTGAGGCCAAGCTGCCAATTTACCCGTAAGGAAGACTCGAGAAGTGCCGAGAGTCTGTCGAGCGAATTCGTGGATCGCTCACGGTTTGCCGATTCACCCGACAGACCCTCTAACCTTCAACTAAGCCAAGTTGAACATTTAACGAATGATAGCAACCTCGGGTGCACGGTGAATCGGAAGAAACGACCGAATACCGTAGTACTTTTGGTCTATACCGCATCTAGGACCTTAAGGTCATTTTCATTGACCCGGGATCAGATGTTGGTAAGTTTCGTAGTAGATGATCCCAGCATTGAACACTGCCCAGATCACCAGCGTCAGAAGAAGCGGTTTGTCCTCGAGCAACACTTTGCTCGGATTTCCACCCGTTTTTGGGTCCTCGATCAGCGCCAAATAGCGCAACATCCCGTAAATGACGAAGACGGTCCCGTATATAAGGGCGTCGGTGTGGAATTTTTCTACCGTTTCCGGAGCAACTGCGTATAGCGCATAGCAAACGATCGAGGCGGCAACAAGGACAACGTTTACCTGCCCAAGGTATCCGACGGTATAGAGGTCAAGAACTGAGCGATGACTGCCCGCATCGGAGGATAGTGCGATAAGTTCTTGACGGCGCTTTGAGAAGGCAAGGAAAAGCGCCAATAGGAACGCACAAACGATGAGCCAATGAGAGGCGGTGACCGCGATCGCAACTGCGCCAGCAACCACCCGCAGAACGAATCCCAATGCAATGATCATGCAATCCAGCACGATCATCCGTTTTAGGCCAAGGCAATACGCCAAGACCAGTCCGAAGTACAACAGGGCAACAAGAAAAAAGTACAGGCCCAGGAAATAGGAAATGAAGAAAGCTGTCGCCGCAAGCAACGCAGCGGCCGCTAGAGCAGTTGAAACGGGTAATTGTCCGGACGCAAGCGGTCGTTTGCACTTCTCGGGGTGAGCTCGGTCTTCGTCGAGATCGGTCCAATCGTTGAAAATATATAAGCTGCTGGACAGCAAGCAAAATGCAGAAAATGCCAAGACCGCTCGCCCGAGTGAAACGGGATCCGTTAGAAGGCCGGCAAACAACAATGGCGCAAGAATGAATAGATTCTTTGTCCACTGGTGCGGCCGAGCGGCTGCGACAATATGCGCGGGCCAGCTAAACTTAGAATGTGGGACTGTCACAGCCTTCTCTGTAAGAATGGCTGATGCTTGTTCGTTCATACGTTACTCCTATCGGGTCGCAAAACGCGGCGAGTGTGGAAGGAGTTGGCTCGCAAAAAGCAATGGACGCTGACTCCGGAAGGAATAGCGTCCTTTTCGTTAAAGTGATGTCTAAGCATCAAAAGAATAGCTTCGCATACCTCAGGACCCCTTGGCTCCAGGGGACCGTATGGCTGGTACCCGACTGGTTTCGGAATCGAGATTCGTTTTCGCGATACCAGTCAAAGTTTCGGATCAAGGCCTCCTCGTTCGAATACTTCGGTTCGAACCCCAACTCGGTCTCGGCCTTTTCTATGGAGACAAATGATTCCTTGTCCGCGGTCTCGTAGATCCACTTGTAAAGCGGCGATAGACCGAGCTTTTCAAGAAGCTTCAATACCGCAACGGCGGGACCGGCAGGCAGCCTTCTGATGTGCTTGCCGTATCCGGCGTGGTCAAGAACCGCCTGAAAATCAGTCGAGAGGCTTTCATATTCCTTTGCTCCGATGTTGAAGGTTTCGTTCGCACGTTCTGCATCGACGGTGATCGCGAGATAGATAGCATCGCAAAGATCCTCAACGTCAAGGAGTTGATACTTGTTGTTCCCCCGTCCGAGCAACGGAAAATTTCGGCCTTCGAGCGCCCACTCGTACAACAACGCAAACACGCCGAGGCGCTCAGGCCCAACAAAGCTTTTTGGTCGCAGAATTGGCACGCAGTATCCCGTATCCCGATATTCTCGACAGATATTCTCAGCTAGAATCTTTGCTTCTCCGTAAGATCCAACACCTTGGAGACGGTCTCCTTCGACCAGCGGATGATGGTCAGGAATCCCATAAACAGCCGTCGACGAAATATGAACAACCCGTTCAACCCCGGCGTCAAATGCGGTACCTAGAACATTCCGCGTTCCTTCGACTTCTGTCGAAAGGATATCCGCCTTACTGTCCAACGGTAGAGCGGCCGCGGTATGAACAACGATATCTATACCCGCCATTGCCTTACGCAGTTGATCGCGATCGCGGATATCTCCGCGGATGACGGTGATAGAATCCGCAACATCTGCGAACTTGAATTCTGCCTTGTCGAACGAAGTAGCGCTCCAATTCTTCTTGAGCAGATGTCGGATAAGATTTATCCCAAGAAAGCCCGCCCCACCGGTGATCAGGCAATTTTTCTTCTCAACGTCACTTTTCATAACTACCGCCTCTCCTTCGATCGCATGCGCGGCTCAGACCGACAACTCTGTAGATCAGCTCCTTCGTTCGTATTTTGTAGAATGCGTCTCGATAGCAACTTCAAGCATCAGCTACCGAGCGTTGCATACAATTCTGGTCACCGAGAAGCACTAAGAGTGTCGATGGGATCAGAACGATCGCAAGATCCAAAAACAGCCTTGTTTCTTCCACCTTACCGAAAATGAAATTCACTAAAACCAACGGCAGAGCAAAGAGCAACAGCATCGAACGAAGCTCGGATGGAAGACGTCTGAAGCCAACTAGAGGAATCACCCACAATAGCGAGAACAAGAAGAACGGCCAGAACACTTCGTGAAAGTTAACGCTAAGGGGTCGCAATGGGAATGACGGTCTCATTCCAAAGATGCCCCGAAGGGCGATCTGAACGGCAGCCCAAACGGCAAATAGCCCGATAGTATGCTTCAGCGTGGTTCGCTTCAAGCCAAAAAATGAAAGATGAATCGGCACGATCAACCCGAAGGTCTCTCGCGTCAAACTCCCAATTATCGTAAGCGGATAGAGCCACCCCTTGAACTCGCCACGAGCCATTAGCCATGCCCCGATCGTTAGAAAAAGAAGATTGAGGGGCGACGAAGGCTGAAAGTAATAGCTTCGATAGGTGAACAAGTGTAAGCCGGCAAAAAGCAGTGTACCGGCGAACGCAATATCCGGGCGAAACCATGTCAAAAGGAGCAAATGGAAAACCGCAAATAATACGAACACGGCTACAGCTCGCTGAAGAGCGTAGAAAATCTCTCGAACGAGAATCGCACGGTTTCCCCTCGATGTATCGATCACGCAATCGACCATCTGCGACGGAACTTCGACAAGCCACGGTGCAACCACTCTGTACTGATACGGCGACTTAAAATCACCTCGAATAATTCCTTGATGGAACTCAGCTCGTTGAGTCGCAAACGGAAGATTTATTGTTTCAAAATGATAGAACGACAGCATCAGCGCTAGCGCGAGATAGATGATAGACGATCTGCCAATGGAAACGCCCTCCGCACATAGCCGACTCTCGTTAGACACATAGCTGACCATTTTCTACGTTTCTCGCAGATCGACGATCAGAGCTATTGCGGCGCGAAGTGCTGAGTGGCGTCTTCCAGGCAGCATGGCCATTTCAGATTTCCGGTTATTTATTGCCCCTTCGAACCATACGTCCGAACGCGTTCTCGGGCAGGAACACCGCTCAATTATTTTGATCAACATCCTCAAGGTCTAGCTGATCAGGTCCGCTTTCAACCAGCGGCTTGATCTTTTCGCGAATAATTTCTCTATAGGGAGAACTCCGGCTTACATAAACAAAGCTCTTTAGCCTCCATGCCTCCCAACCTGGCCAATCAAGCTCTCCGACCAGTTCCCAGTCGTCTCGTAAGACTCGCATCCTCCGGAATAGTAACTGTGGATCCTGCAAGTAGATTCTGGACTCGATCAGCCTGAGGGGGCGCTTAAGCAGAATCTTAGATACATATCGGGAATTCATTCTTGGGTCGGATTCTGAATCTGTTGCACCGGGTGTAGCTGGCGGCTCCGCTCCAATATAAACATCAGCCGAGCGGCTCCACATTTACGCCTCGCGTTCGAAAGGTGTCGGATCAGACCTGCCTGACAGAAAGTTGTCCGTTAAGCCGACTCTATCTATCTGATCAAAACCACTTACATACGGTATTAAACCGGCAGCGTCACAAATGATGGTTCCTTTCGAACCCAATCCCGTCGCCTCTAACGCTTCGCCAAACTTCGTATGAAATCGGCCAAATGCACTAATTGGTCTTGGAGCTATCTTCCAAGGATGACAAGACACAAATAAGATGACAAACCATCCAAATGACATCGCAACCATGCCAAACCATACTCCGCCGCCAGCCCTAATCCGTCGAAAAATGGGGGAACGAGCTATCAGAACTCCGAGCAAAAGAAGTGAATACGTTGGATACGAAAATCGGCTGCCGCCGCCAACCTCATGAATGATTGTGGTGTAGTAAGCAAGGCCCATTGCAGCGGGAAGAACGACGATCAGTAGCTTCGCATACGTCCCATTCTCGGTTCCCGTAACGCTCCCCGACGCCCCCGGCTCTTCACTACGATCTCGATGCCGGCTCTGCCTAGCGAATAGATAAGCCAATAGAACGGGGAGCGAGAGCGGCAAGTACCATCGCGATAAATGGATAATGTACTCACTGACCTCCGGTAACCCTGAAAGGCTGAATTTTGCAGACTTGACGTAGTACGGGTTAGGCAGCAAGTACCCAAAGTATGAATATTTCCAAAGAGCATACAGTGATCCACCTAAAACAACACCAAGGATGGAAAGCCCAAGGAACTTAACATTCTTGGGTTGGCCTTCTCTCCCCCGTCTAGAATAGATGAAAGACACCGTAAGCGCCGCATAGATTCCGAGTCCATATAGGATCGCTTCGGGTCGTGTAAGACAAGCCGCTATGGCGACCAAAGCGAGAAAAAGGCCTCTCGCTAAATTAGGCTTGTCAAAAAACTCCAGTGCCGCCAATGCGGCAAGATTCAACAATAGGACGAAAAGCTGCGTTTCGAGACCCGAAGTTGAATGGATCGCGGTTAGGGGATCTGCGACAAATATACCTACGACGATTGCAGCAAATGCATCGATCCCTCCTGCATGGCGGGAAACGATCGCAAGCATCACAAGGAAAGATGCAATAACGCATCCAACACTGAGTAGAAGACTCCACAACCATGGATCAAACCCGAGCTTAAAGCCAAGAGCTATTACCAAGACATGAAGAAGACTTGTGAATCCTTCGACCCGCTCGCCGCCTACGTTCCAGACCAGCCCTAATCCGCTTGCTAAATGCCGGGCGAATCGAAAGGTAATGTAAGCATCATCCCATCGCTCCAGATGCATCCGATAGACCTGCGCTAAGAATGTCGAAAATGAGACGACAATAACACCGAGCCCGACCGCCCTTCTCAACCTCTCCATTTACCCCGCTTCGATTCGTCCCTGCCGCGGACTTCATACAGTCCTAAGTGTCGCAGACACTCTTGTCTTGCAACGAGCCTTTTGCACTCGGATTCGTAGCCTACTATCTGTAAGGAAAGCCCATTCCGATCGCCAACGAAAGCTCCGGACGAAGGATCCTGAGCGTGTCGAACTCACCCTCCCCGCTCGGATCGTTCGTAACCCTTTTATGGCCGCCTAATCCATCGATTCCCCACAGTTCAAAGGGACTATTATTGAGCCCGGAGAACGGAATGGTGCCGTTAGCAAGAGTGGCTGCTTGGAGGGTCACGTTGCCCCATTGGCTGAACGTGGTGTTCGCCGTCCATTTCACCGTCAACGTCTGCCCCGCACTCCCGGCCTGGTAGTTCAACGTGTAAACCCCATTGCTTGTCCCGCCCGAATTCGAGATCGATGTATCTACATACGCCGGTGCACTGCCGTCACTAAGATCCGCTTCTAAACGCCCTCCGGCCGCCCATAACCCGACGTACAGCTTTAATGTACGGGCCGTCGTATCTGCCGGCACCGTCACCTGGAATCCGTTGTTCTGGCCTGTTGCGTAAACTCCAGTCGATGTGTTCGTAGCAGAGGCCGTCGGTGTCCCGCCGGTCCAACTAAAGAAGGTCGGATTGTTGCTGTACCGCTGCGTCGATCCGCCGCCGATACGTATGAAATTGCCTATCTGCTGCGTTACACCATTCTTATGGTTGAAGCTGCTCGCATTGCTTATGCCCCAATGTGCCCAATCGGCCGTTCCTTCGGCCGATAGATTCACATTTGCGGGTGATACCGCACTGCTTGCCGAAAGCGATCCTGCGGCACCGGCAGGATTGACCGTCACGGTCAGATCATCCGATGCACTCAACGCGCTGTCGTCGCCCGTCAGTCTCAGCACGTACGTTCCCGCCGCACTAAAGTCTGCTGTCGTGTTCAATGCACTTGCGTTGCCGAAAGTTACTGTTCCCGGCCCGCTCACCTTTGTCCATGCCGTCGAAACGGCCGCGGGCGGATTCGGCAGCCCGTCGTCCGTCACTGCCCCGCTCAAGCTTGCCGACGCGGGCAGCATGATAGCCTTGTCGCTTCCTGCGTTTACCACGGGAGCTTGATTTGGCGGTTGAATCGGCGAACCCAAGAGCGTTGCAGCCTGCAGTGTTACATTGCTCCAAGGATTGAAAGTCGTATTCACGGTCCACTCTACCGTCAAAGTTTGTCCCGCGGAGGCTGCCTGATAGTTGATCGTATAGACGCGATTGATCGTACTGCTTGAGCTCACTTGTGTTGTATCCACATAGACGGGAGCACTCCCGTCGCTCAGGCTTGCCTCAAAGCGTCCTCCGGCTGCCCAAAGCCCTACATACATCTTCAGTGTTCGAGCCGTCGTGTCGGCCGGCGCGACGATCTGATATCCATTACCCACTCCGACGATCCATAGACCGGTATCAACACCAGATGCTGAAGCTGTCGGGGTTCCTCCACTCCAGCTGTAGCTTGTTGAGTTGCCGCTAAATTGCTGTGCGATGCCGTTCCCGACCAGTGTGTAGTTTCCTATCTGCGAAGTGACGCCGTTTTTGTGGTTAAAGCTGGCCGGGCTCGTTAGGCCCCAATGGGCCCAATCCGCGGTTCCTTCGGCGGATAGGTCCACATTCGATGCCGGCGCCGCTCCGCTCACCGAAAGCACCCCGAGACCTGGCAGATTTACTATTACTGTCATCTCGTCCGAGGCATTCAGGACACTATCATCGCCTGTCAGCCTCAGTACATAGGTACCGGACGTGCTGAAGTCCGCCGTGGTACTCAGCGCGTTTGCGTTTCCAAACGTCACTGTTCCCGGACCGCTCACCTTTGTCCACGCCGTCGAGACGGCCGCCGGCGGATTCGGCAGACCGTCGTCCGTCGCCGTCCCATTGAGACTCGCTGACGCAGGCAGAGTGATCACCTGATCTGCTCCTGAATCGACTACCGGCGGTTGATTAACAGGCGGTCCGCTCATTACAAGAGTCGCTCCTTGAAGGGTCACGTTGCCCCATTGGCTGAACGTGGTGTTCGCCGTCCATTTCACCGTCAACGTCTGCCCCGCACTCCCGGCCTGGTAGTTCAACGTGTAAACCCCATTGCTTGTCCCGCCCGAATTCGAGATCGATGTATCTACATACGCCGGTGCACTGCCGTCACTAAGATCCGCTTCTAAACGCCCTCCGGCCGCCCATAACCCGACGTACAGCTTTAATGTACGGGCCGTCGTATCTGCCGGCACCGTCACCTGGAATCCGTTGTTCTGGCCTGTTGCGTAAACTCCAGTCGATGTGTTCGTAGCAGAGGCCGTCGGTGTCCCGCCGGTCCAACTAAAGAAGGTCGGATTGTTGCTGTACCGCTGCGTCGATCCGCCGCCGATACGTATGAAATTGCCTATCTGCTGCGTTACACCATTCTTATGGTTGAAGCTGCTCGCATTGCTTATGCCCCAATGTGCCCAATCGGCCGTTCCTTCGGCCGATAGATTCACATTTGCGGGTGATACCGCACTGCTTGCCGAAAGCGATCCTGCGGCACCGGCAGGATTGACCGTCACGGTCAGATCATCCGATGCACTCAACGCGCTGTCGTCGCCCGTCAGTCTCAGCACGTACGTTCCCGCCGCACTAAAGTCTGCTGTCGTGTTCAATGCACTTGCGTTGCCGAAAGTTACTGTTCCCGGCCCGCTCACCTTTGTCCATGCCGTCGAAACGGCCGCGGGCGGATTCGGCAGCCCGTCGTCCGTCACTGCCCCGCTCAAGCTTGCCGACGCGGGCAGCATGATAGCCTTGTCGCTTCCTGCGTTCACAATTGGCGCCTGGTTCACCGGCGGAGCAACACCACCGGTCAGGGTTACTGCCTGAACGTTAATATTGCCAACTGGATAGGTGGTCGATTCAATGTACCAACGCAGCCTTAATGTCTGGCCCGCCGATGCAGCCGAATATGTGATCGTATATACGCCATTCTGCGCTCCGGCCGGATAGATAGTTGAAAAAGAATTATCGATCAGAGGCGAAGCACTGCCATCGCTAAGTTCTGCCTCAAGCCGCCCTCTTATTCTCCAGACTCCGACATACAGCCTTAGAGTTCGTTGGAAAGTGTCCGCCGGTACTGACAATTCAAATCCATTGCCTTGGCCATAGGTGTAAATACAAGTCGGAGTATTGACAGCGGCACCTGCCGGGGTTCCATCATTCCAAGTGTAATAGACTGTCGGGTCGCCATTGCTGCTGCTGCGTATAGTACTGATCGTTCCGATCCGGCTCAGGTTGCTGATCTGCTGGACGACGCCGGTCTTGTGGTCAAAACTGGTCGAGTCCGTCAGCCCCCAATGTGCCCAATCAGCGGTTCCCTCGGTCGAGAGATCGACCGCCAAGTTCGTCGGAACGGCTTGGCTGCCCGTGAGCGAGCCACCCGCTCCCGTCACACCCGCAACCACCGTAACGTCGTCGAACGATGTCAATGCGCCGTCATTTGCAGTCAACCTAAGAACGTAGATGCCAGCCATCGAAAAATTCGCATTTGTGACCGGGCTGCCGGCATTTCCAAACGTGACATTGCCCGGGCCGGTAACCTTCGACCAGCCTGAAGTAACCGTCGCCGGAGGTGACGGAAGGTTGTCATCAGAAACAGCCCCAGAGAGGCCGGCACCCACCGAAATATCAACGGTCTGATCCGTTCCGGCGTTGACGACAGGGGCGAGGTTAGTAACACCGCCGCCTGCTTGATTCACTGTGAAAAGATGTCCGCCGATGACCATTGTCCCGACACGCGGTCCGCTGGCAGAGTTGTCCGAGACCGAATAAGTTACGATTCCGTTTCCACTCCCCGAACCTCCGCTCGGTGAAGTTATGGTGATCCACGGGTCGTTGCTTACGGCGTTCCAGACACATCCGTTCGACGTAACATTTACGCTGGAACTTCCGCCGGGGATACCAAAATTACCGGTTGACGATGAGATCGAGTGTGCGATCTCGGTGCTAGTTGTGTTGTATCCCATACCGCAGGACAACGGGTGAACCGCAACATCCGAAAAGGTAACAGGAATCGATTGCCCCGACGGATCGGGCGATACCTGTCGTTGGACATGAAGGTGGTCTCCGCAGCTATTGAATGATCCGCTTACCGAACCCGTGTGCCCCTGACGGCCGACATAAAGACCTTGGCACGCGCTTGTACCGACTTCGACCTGGATCGAATTTGTCTGAAGGTGTGAGAAGGCAGAATACGTTCCGTCTGCGTGCTGAATTATCACCTGATTTCCTAAATAGAATCCCGGACATCCCGCCGAACTGTAGTCCGGACAGCTAGGCTGAATAAAGTTGCAGGCCATCGTACTGTGCGTAAAGACGACCAGGCCGTCCGCGATAGCAAGCGCGTGGGCTCCAACGGTTGTGCGTTGGAAGTCATACGCGTATCCCATTGTGTCGTAATGCGCCGTAAGATTGCAGGCACCCGGTGCGGGGTAACTCCCGCCTCCCTGGATCATCGTTGAATTTGCCAAAGGCAAACGATAATCGACGGGAGTCAATCCCAACGTCGATACATTACCGTCCCAGCCCAGATATTTCGTTACCGTTGCTTCGGGCAGGAATTCTTTGATGATCACACCGCCATCGAACATCCCGGCAAGCACGGCCTTCCCGATATTCTCACTCCTGCCGGAGGTCAGGTCCTGAAGGACCAAGTTTTCGTAGCCAACTAGGTCTTCACCCGAGATCCTGTGCTTGCCATCGGGTGAATAGAGCTTGAATGAGCGTAATCCGGGAGTCGGTTCGGTGTCTCCACCGCGGCCTAAAAGATCGACCGGAACTCTGCGTTCCGCGTCTAATGTCGGAAATCCCAAATCGGCACCCGACAATTCCGCCGACGACGTTACTCCATCTACCGTCGCTTCCTTCGCGGAGAGCACCAGATCTCGCTCATTGGTCGCCCGCTTTACCAAACTTATTTCCCCGTCCTCATCGCGCCAGCCTGATTTCCCCGTAAACGTTCCATCGCTAGGAGTATTAAGGACAACCTGCGCTTCCGCGGCTGACGTGCTGAAGTAGTGAATCCGAGTATCCGTTCCCCAGCTTACGAACTCTGAGAATACATTGGACTCTTCCAAAACGCGCTCGCTAGAATTGTTGAGGTCCGCAAGACCGAGTCCAAATCCGCCGTTTCCAGCAAAAGTGTACGCGATCTTTGTGGGGTCGGACGGTGACATTGCAGCGGAGAGTATAAGCCGTTGACTAACTCGCACATGCCGGTGAGTAGAAAGGTCTTCGAGATAAAGGTGGCCGCTTGGCCGTCCGTCGATCAGCGGAGAGTACAACAACTGGTTGCGATCATCAGAAATCCCAAATACCTTAAATGCGGGTAAAGAAGTATGGAGCGAAATGATCTCAACGTCCGGGTCGTGATCGACAACGAGAATGGCCTTACCATTGACAGCCGTAACGGCCGGCCGCACTCTTTCAAGGACCGACCGTGACTTGTCGACGCCTGCCTGATTTTTTGACGAATCGCGCGAGGGGACCGATGGCACTCCCTGATCTGTCCCTTCCGCTTTCGCTGCAACTCGGAATGCATAACCCATACCCACACCGGTGACGACCAGCACAGCGACGATGGCGAGAGTTCGCCGAATAGTGAATAAATGCTTGAACATTTCCAAACCTACTGACAATTGCATTGTTTTCTCCAACTTCTGACCCTAGACTTAAACTCCAAACCTTACCGGCGGTCCGTTGCACCGGGCTCCATCGCAATACTGTCCCGATCCGCGAGATTTTCACAGAGATAGATCACGTGGGGATAGGGCAGCCAATCCGTGATCGGATACATTTCGGTCCGATCGAAATGCCGATCCAATTTCGTATAGAACTTCTTCTCGTTCCAGTACCACATATCAAAACTTCTGGTCATCACAACGTCCAAAGCCCACGTAAACGCGATCTTAAAGAATGGCCGAGTGGTAACGTCCTTGATTATCAGTCTCCCGTCGGCTGCCAGGTGCGACGCGCAGATTCCAAGCAACGTGGACTTTGCTGTGTCGTCGATATGGTGAAGGAGATCGACCATCATGATCGCGTCGTACTGTTCGTTTATGGCGAGGTCTCGGGCGTCGCCCACCTTGAATCTCGCATTCCTTAGCCCTAATCTGTCAGCTGCTAAGTTCGCCTCGCGTACTCGGCGTTCGTTGAGATCGTATCCGCAATATTCGATCTCTGGGTACATTGATGAAAAATAGCAGCCGAACAGCCCAAAGCCGCAGCCGACATCGAGGATCCGCTTCTTTCCTCGAAGGCATAGGCTTAACATTTGCAAGATGTTGATGTTGATGATCGTGAAGCGCGCTTTGCAATAGGCGCGAATGAGCGGAGAATCATAAACGTCAACGATCTTCGCCAAAAAGCGACGATAATCATACGGCTGAGCGTTGTGTGCGGCACGTGCGATGACGGGAGGCGTTGCCGCCAGTTCCGGCATCAAAGTTATTTTTTCGGGCGATAGCATCTTTCTGATATATTCCCCGACGACCGGCCTTACTTCTCCAGCGTCTTCAAAACTTGTTCTGCAACCAGTGGTCCGGCCTCGACTCGATAGCCGTCGCCCGTGATCGATGGCCCATCAACTAGCCAAACTTGCCTATCAGCAAATGAACTAAGTAGCCGAGTTTGAACTGCAGTTCCTCTATCGAAGGCAAAGATGGGTGAATCACCATCGAAGTTGACGGGGTTCAATGTCCAAGCCGCTTGGTAATCCGGGCTTTCGCTGCCCCGAACAAGAATCAGGCTTTTTCCGAAATGATGGTCTCTCGCCAAGTCGCTAATACTTGGATCTATACCGAGATAGTGGTAGTACTTGTCGGCCGATCGCCAAGGTACATAGCAGATCAACGCAAGGGAACATAAGGAAAGCAGTGCAAGGACCAACCGATTCTTGACCGTACTTGACACGGTCGGGCCTAGCCAATCGAGGCCGCTGACAGTGAGAGCAACCAATGGAATTATCGAAACAAACCAGTATCGAGCGCCAAAGTCAGGTCCGCCGTGGTACCAAAAGAGACCGTAAGTCAGCACAACAACCGCAATCGAGATGACCGCCCAAAGGTCTTTAAGTCTAGCTTTCCCGGAGAGGACAAAGAAGACGATGAACAAAAGCGAGCCGACTCCCCAACCAAAAAGTTCGCTCTGCAGCAAACTTGTATTCAAGGCAGTGTTGATCAAGGCCTCCAACGGAGAATGGCCGGGAAACGCATCCAATCCCCAGCCCATGCCTCGCTCCGGTCCGAAACCTAATGCCATGACCTTCGGCCAAAAGTGTTTCGTGTAGTAAGCATCGATCGGCATCGCAAACGCATTGCCGGTTACGGCCGCATCGTAAGGAAAGATCAATGAAGCGGTCGCGATCGTACCGAGGACCAGCGCTGATGCCGAGAGTATTCGCTGCCTCCACGTGCTGGAATAAAAAAAGACAGTAGTGCCAAGCAGGACGGCCACAATGGCGCCGTCGAGCGGACGAATCAAACTAACTACCCCGATCAGACCTCCGGCGAGCAAACACATCCAGATCCGCCGCGACGCTAACGAATTCAAGAGGATCACGGCGGCCCCTAAAGCAGAAGCAAGTGTGAACATATGCCCCATAAAGTTCATACCCATAAAGATGAACCATGGAGAGCAACTCAGAAGGATGATCGCTATCCTCGCAGCGCGCCTGTCGTAAACCTGCTGAAAGAAAACATAAGCAAGCAGAATGCACACTCCTGCTAACACGGGGTTTACAAGCCATTCAACGCCAGCCCACACTCCTACGGCCAGCACCGCCGGCCATCCCGGCGAGAATATCGAATACCAACGGCTATCGAGATACGGCACCATGTATAGACTGAAGGCTTCGGGTACCGGGGGAGGCTTGACCGTTAGTTGGCCCGCAGCCAGATAGCGGGCTTGAAACAGGTACTGCGTTTCGTCCGGCACGTGAGGATAGGCCTGATAAACGAAAAAGCTAAGTGCTGCCGCCAACAATACGACGAATAAGGCCGCACCGACGGCAAAACGGTCAAGGCGCGACCGTGTAGCCGTTGGCTCATCGCTGCCGTTAAGGAATACGTCGATCTTCCGGCCGATCCTTTCCACGGACGCCTCCGGTACTGCAGAGACCAAGATAATCACAGTGCCGAGACTTACCAACTGGATCCATGCGCCGATCAACAAACCTGTACCGTATATTTTTAGGTCAGGGGTTACTGCTGCGCCTGCAAATACCAGAAAGAGTACCGCTATCGCAAGCTTCCAATATCCAATGTTGCTTCGGAGCCACGCGGCGATCGAGCCGATGTGTTTAGTGATCGCGTAAGCGACAATACAAGTTTGCAGAACGACAATGGCCACCTCTAGCGAATGCTGCTGCAACAGATCAGAAAGCGCGCGATAGTGCTGAAAATGAATTAGCCGCCCGGCATCTATCATTTGAAGCGATGCCGCTTCGCCAACTAGAGCAACGCAAAGCCAACCCGCAAAGGCTCGCCACGCCGTTGTCGCCAAACAACCAAAGACAGAAAGTCCGACGCCTGCCGAGAGCGGCAGCACGAACGCGCCCGTCAAGACACCTTGCCCGTCGCGAAACTCGCTCAAGCCAAAACTTGCGCCGATCAGTGCGATCCCCATCAGCACAAAGACCGCCGAGACAAGGTGTCTCCACCTCTTTTCTAAAGGCACCAGAGCCGCACCCGCAACAACGCTTCTGTCGATCGTGCCTAATTCAAGCTTTTCCGCGTCCATTGCTCCGATGGAAGATCACTAATCCTCGACAACGTGTTTTCCGAATTCTTTGCGATATGCCGACCACTTATCGGCAGAAAAGTTCCCGGCGTCGTCAAGACAATCGACTGCTCCGTAAGCCATCGCAAGGGCGTGATGTGTGTTGTCATGCGCGAACAACCCCTGTCGGCCAAAAGTCAAAACTCGATCTAGGCCGCTAGCCCATTCGTCTTGGATATTAAAATGGTCTTCATAGCCTTCGCGGTATATCGGATAGGCGAACGCAAGACGTTTTGTAACCACAGCAGAGATCGATGCCTTGATCGGCACACCGCATTTCTCGAGCGATTCGCGACACAGTTCGCCGAGTTCCTCATCCGACGCATTCCAGGTATCGTCATTGACCATACAGGGCAGCTCGCCGCAAAGAACCGTCCTTTCCTTCGGACCGTTCCCTCCGCTGTAGTTCTTCGGTTCTGAAAGACGCGTTAGTTTGATCTCGGTCTCTGGGAAATAATGAGCATCAAATTCTGTCCACTGCGGCTGGTCCACAACGAGGTAGATGAGAACCATCGCACGATACGATATCTGTTTCGAGGCATTGATCACCCGCTGTGGAACGTCGGGGCTCGCGATCTTGGCGAGCACGGTAATTGGGAGGGTCGACCACACGCGATCCGCCTCGACCGTGTATGTCTCGCCGCTGCGCTCATAGCTGACGCGATGTACGACTCCGAACTCGATCTTATTAACTGTCGATCCCGTACGAATATCTGCCCCGAGATCAGTCGCTGCATTGGCGATCGCCCGCGAGATTTGCCCAAAGCCTTCGCGTGGATAGAAGAACCGGCCCGCACCCGGTGTCTTAAAGCCCGGTACGATCGAAATGATCTTCTTCGCCATCTTCCCGAGCGAGCCGGCAGACACTCGACGATGAGCTTGTGTTGCTGAAAGCTCCTCCGGCGGCATTCCCCAGATCTTTACGGCATATGGAAAATAGAAATCCCGGCAGATCGTCGACCCGAGACCACGCTCCAACACACTTGTGAATGTCTCGTGCCCGTTCTCGCGAGCAGGACGCACGAGCTTGCGCGTCATATCCAACGCCACTCCTCCACTAAAAGAAAGCGGCAGCCGAAGGGCAAGATCTTGCGGCTTAAGCGGAAAATGGATCCACCGTCCCTGTAGTCGAATGCGTCCATGACGCGGCCGGCTCATAAGGTCGTCTCCAAGAAGTTCGCGAAGATCGTCCAGGATCCTCGGTTCGCAGGCCGGATGGAGCCGATGGCTCCCATAATCGACCTGCATTCCTGCGACTTCGAAACTGCCCGCATTTCCGCCTACGTCGTCCCGCTGCTCCAATACGGTTACATCCGCTTTACCCTGCTTGGCGAGTTGCCAAGCCGCCCCCACGCCTGCGGGCCCCGCACCGAGTATGACTATTCTCGATCTTGCCATTTAAAAAACGAACGGAATAAAACGCTTCGAACGCCGACAATATCGCTCATAGCCGGGCAACGCATCGACGAGCATTTCCTCTTCCTTCATTGCCTGCATCATCACGACCGGAGCCAGCAGAAGGACGCCGCAGACGAACCACGAATTAAGGGCAAGTTCGAGTCCGAGCAGCAGAAAAATATCACCCGTATATATGGGATGGCGAACAAAGCCGTAGATCCCCGATTCGACAACAACCTGTCGCCTTAGGATCTGTCCGGTTTCGATGTTCGCCCAGTTGTCACCAAGCTGTAGCCGAGCCGCGACGGCCGTCGCAAGGCCCAATGTGAACAAAGCGACACCGATGATCCGGAGCCAGAACGGTTCCGCCACGATCGGTGGCATGTCAGGGAACCAGATCTGTACGACAAGACCCAACAAGATCGCGATCTTGACGGCCTTGATAAAGAACAGTTTCGGCGAAGCACCCTCGATCGGCTTCTCTGGAGAGCCGCGTCTGAGCATTTCCCAGATGACCTTATGAAGTACAAGCCCAAATAGCAGATATAGCTGCAGCACCAACATAGCAGATCGTTAACCGGCCTTTGCTTCTTGTCTTTCGGTCTGAATTAGCACCGGCCTCTCGCCTGCCGCGGGAACATCGGCAACCTCAACATACTCTTTTGGCCTAACCCCAAGGGCTGCGTACTGATTAAAACGCCCGAGCCTCGTCGCGACTGCGTCACCCAGCATTCCCGTGAAGACCATTATCAGCGCGCTCACGAAGGCTAAGATCGCCGAAGCGGATATATTCGGATCGTGCGTCAGATCGATCGTCGCTTTCGCGACTCCGTAAACGAAACACAAGACGGCAACCGGAAAGAAGACCCGCAGCGGACGAAAGAGCATCGCGACCCGCAAGATCAATATCGCGAAACTGCCTGCGTCCCACGGCACGATCTTCGACTTCCCTTGTCTCCTTCGATAGTCGATTGGAATGTAGGTCACCGCATATTTGTCGCAAAGCAGGGCGAGCGTGATCGTTGTAGTGAAACTGAATTGATCCGAGAGGATCGCGAAATATTGAATGGCGACCTCGCGGCGAAAAATTCTCAAACCGCTGTTCAGATCCGGTATCTTTGTGTTGGACACATAATTTGCCATTACCCGAAGACACCACTTGGCAGGACGCCGCGACAACGGGATATGCACATCCGCACCGGTGCGGGAACCGACTATCATATCGGCATGCTCAAGCTCTGCGAACATCGTTGGAAGATACTTCGCCGGATACGTTCCGTCGGCATCCGTGATCGCAATTACGTCATTCGAAGCCGCAAGAATTCCCGTCTTGAGCGATGCTCCGTATCCGCGATTGTTCTTGTGTTGGATGACGCGTGCTCCCGCCGCCCGTGCCTCGCGTGCGGTCGCATCTTTCGATCCGTCATCAACAATGATGATCTCCGCCTTTATGTCCGTCCCCTCAAACATCCGGCGGAGTTCAAGCACAGTTTCGGCAACTGCAAGTTCCTCGTTGAATGCAGGGATGATCACGCTCATCCGTTTCGCCGTTTGGCGATCGTCCGTTAGAGACGACCCATTCGTGATCGGCACGACACCATTTCCATTTGCGATCTTTGTTTCTAAGTGCATAACAATAAACCTTCCGCCAATTTCTCTTTCCTAACGCTTACGCTTTCTTTTTGCAGACAAAAACCTCACCGCCATTTAGCGTCCCCGGGAAGATCTTTACAACGCTGTAATCGCGTTCGATCACCTTCCAGAGATCCGGCTTGAACGCCTTTATCTCGATCGGGATCGTATAAACGAGCCACTCGGTGTCTGCCCTGTTCTCAAGGGCCTCAAGATCAGATGCGGTCGTAGCGACCGGCCACGGGGGAGTGAGATATCTTCCATAAACGACGCCCGCGAGACTGACTGCAACGATTCCGTCACCTTGCGACCGTTCGTGTTCGACGAAAGTGCGGGCACCGGAAAAATCCTGCTTCGGTAGCGAGTAGTTTCGATGAACGGTCGCCACCGAAGCGGCGATCAAAATAAGGGTGAGGCAAGTGCCAAATGTCGCAGCAGCCGACCGAAAAGTCCTTAACGGCCTCACAAGATCTGCGAATGTCAGGGGCAGCTGAGTTGCTCCGTGGATCACGATGATTAGCCCAAATCCCATCGAGAAGAAAAAGAAGCGCGGCCAAATGTTGTGGCCCATCATCACCATAAACCCGCCGGCCAGAAGAGCCGGAAGCGTCATCACAAGAGCCGCTCTCCGGTTCTTCCGGAACAATAGCAGCCAACCGAATGCGACGAACGCGATACCGAGGATCACAACTACAATTCCGCCGAACCCGATCTTGAGGGCCGCCAAGCTCTCAGTGAACACCCATAGCGGATTGGTCCATTCGGACGGCTTCGATTCTTCGTGAAGACCTAGTAAGAAGAACTCCGGCAATGCCAAGGCATACAGCTGCAATGTGATCGTTACACTCAACGCCCAGGCAATGAATGGGCGCGCGTTCACTCTTCGCTCTTCCGAAGATCCTTCATCGCCTGACAACCGCGGAACGGCAAAAAATAGAAGATGGACAAGTCCATGACCGGCGACTACGAACGCCATCGTTGGATGTATCCACATTCCGGCGATTACTGATGCAACATATCCAAGCCACCAGACGCCCTTGTTCTCCTTCAGAGCCTCCAGCCAGCACCAAGTCGCGAGCAGAGTGAAAAGCAGCAGACCCATATATCCGCGAGCATTCTGCGAATACCAAATATGGTGATACGAGACCGTCATCAACGCGCTGCCAAGAAGGGCTTCGCGGTTGCCGAATAGCTGTCGTGCCAAAAAGAAGAACGCCCAGATACTCGCAACGCCAAGGATCACCGATGGGAGTCTGAGGGCCCATGCACTCTCACCAAACACGTCCGTGGAAAAGCGAGCGAGCAGCGAAAACAGCATGTGCTGATTCTGGCTCGGGAAGCTCGTAACGATCGTTCCTAACGGTTGTCGGACAAAATCCAAAAGCGTAAAGACCTCATCGATCCAAAGATCTGAATTTAGGTCCCAGATGCGCAGAATGAATGCGACTACGCTGAACGCTCCCAACGTCCAATACACCCAGCTCGTGGTCTTCTGCTCTACCGGAGCTTCGCCAAATCTATCCAAAGATGAACTCTTGACGGTTCGGCGTGTCCGATATACGCCGTAGGCAACGAGCAACAGCCCGTGAAACCCAAGCAAACATCGAAAGAGCGTCGGCCCCCACGAAAGGTCTTTGGTGTCCGCTACCAAGAAATGGCCATAGGCCGCATTCGGCACGACTACCGAGAAGATGCAGAAGATCGCCCCGACTACGCCGGACATCGCTCCAAACCTTCCTATTCTGTGAACGCTATTTCCAACTGAGTTCGACATTCTTCCTGTTAGCCCCGAGCGTCCACAAAAGCCAGATAAGCCCCCCCGATAGCAAGAAAAGTGGGATCGCGGATTGCGAACTCACAAAGCCCATCCGTTCGAGCGTAGTCAGCCAAGGCAGCCTGAAGCCTTCGAGTGTTATATGCCTTATCGATTCAAAAACTCCGAAGCCCTGCTCGACATCTCGGTACATTGCAAGACACCAACTCCAGTATGTTCCGATCACGCCGATCATTGCCGCGGCTATCACCGGCAGCCTAAGCAAGACATTCGCGGCCAACAAAAAGACGAACGGAACAACCGGCACTATGTGGCGCACGCCTGTATTGAACTGCATCCGTCCGTACTGGTTTGCCGCACAAAAAGCAAAAAAAAGGGCGGTAAGCGAAAGAACAAAAACTATCTCTCGACGTTCAAGGAGCCGGCCGGATCTCTTGAGCCACAATGGAACGAGAAATACCGTAAGGAGGATCGGGGCCGACGTGAATAGACCGTAACGAATCCCGAATGCCGTCTCGACCAACAGATCGGCCTGCGGAAATGAAAACCCGCGATAGCCGAGATCAGTAAAATGCGCCGGCGGCATATAGCTTTGGGCCGGAAGGATCGGATTCCCAAAGCTCGACCACTGATAAGCCATCAGCACAAAAGCACACAACGCGATTCCTAAGCCAAATCGGCCTAGGTCACCGAGCTTTCGCTCACCTGACGGTGCCGCTGACCAGGTCGCAAAGGCATATCCGCAAAGTGCAGCAACGACGACCAGGCCGCTATAGTCCAGAACGACCGTCCATCCTGAGCAAAGGCCGGCGAGAAAATAAAAAGGTTTGCTCGCCGCGTCTCTCGACCTTATCGGACGCCAAAGCAGCACGAACGCGAACAAAGCAAAATCTGCAACTAGAGCATTCTGATTTAGCTGCGCCGTCCTGAAAAATATCGGAGTTGCAAATGCATACAGCAGCGATAGCAATATCGATACCCCCCGGTCGCCTGTCAGCGACAGGAATATCCAGAACATCGCAACCGCCCCAAGTGCCGAGATCGGGGCCATCGCGAAAGCCTGCATCACGCCAGCTGCAAGGCCAAATTTCACATCGAGATTCCGCTCTCGAGCCTTCTGTAGGAATTCCTGTGCGAGCGGGTAGATCGTGTCGTACTCGACCTTGCTCGGCGACGGATCACCTGCCCTTGCGGTATTCACCCTGTCAACAATTCGATCTGTCAGCGGGCGAAAAAGCCAATACGGAACTACCCCGATGATCGACGCACCGGGATTGTTGTTTATAAAACTCCCTCGCCCCGGAATCTCAAAAATATCCTGATGGAGTCCGTTGTATTCTGAAACATCAAAGCTCAAATGATCGCCGAGACTCAATGCCGGATAGATCTCGCGAACCGTATTTGTTGCAAAATGCAGCGTGAAGATCAGCCAGCATGTCAAAAATATGCGAAACGCAGTTCCGCGATCGGAATATCGTCCGAGATATGAGCGGTTGTCGGGTTTCAAGGGCAACAAACAAAAATCAAAGCGAAACCAAACAACGGCTTCGTTTACCTTGGTGTCTCCGCTGCACCTCCAAAGAGGTGCCTATTTGCGTTCTCGATCATCGACGGAACGCCGAACAACGTTCGCTTTGCAAGCAGCCAGGATGATATCAAGACCGAAACTTCTGCGACAAAAACTCCCGCAGCCGCTCCTGCCGATCCACCGTTCAAATATCCGAACGGAATCAAGATGACAACCACCAATGCCCCGAGTGCGGAAGTAAACATCTCCTTCTTCTGCTGTCCGGCGGCAACGAGGCCGAATCGATAATGTCCACTGATCGCCGCTGCGATCCATGCACCCGCCAACCACTGCAGTGCGCTGGCTCCGTTCAGAAAACTTCCGCCATACGAGACCGTCATCATCGTCGCGGCGAGTAAATACCAAACCGAACCGACAACGACGCATGAGGCGACCACGATCCGCATCGAACGTCGAATTAACCACCCGAACTGTTCCCGCCCATCGACCCAAGCGCGCGAAAGCGACGGGAGCAGATTGAAGTAGTAAAGAAAAACAAATGTATGGAGGCCGATGAAGATTCGCATCGCACCGGCGAAATAACCCGTGTCTTCAGCACTAGCAACGAGCCCCAGGATCAGCGTCGCGCCGAACATTCGGACAACCCAGAAGCCTTGGCTCAACCCGATGGGTGTGCCTTCGAAAAAAAGCTGTTTCGAGATAGTCGGCTTGAACCAGACCTTTCCCGCGAAAAATCGTCGATACGCCCAAAGGCTGAAGATCGCTGCAACTGTCACCCCTGCGAGCTCTGCAAACCCGACAAAGACGAGATCATCGGCTCGCCTTACGAGCGAGATCACGACCGCGACAAAGACCGTCTGCCGTATTAGCTGCGTAATACCGACAAGCTTCATCCTGTCGTGTCCTTGAAACACCCACTGAAGAAGCAGCGGCAGTGTCCAAAGGCTAAGGCCATAGGCTAGGACAAGCTTTATAACACTCTCTTCCCGAACGAACGTGAAGGCAAAGGCGACGATCGCCGCGAAGCTCAAAGCAGCAAGGAGAAAGCGTGCCGACACGATCTCGGCTACGTATTTGCCTGTCGATCCCGGATCCTTTGCGATCTCGCGCGCTCCGTAAGAGCTGAACCCTTGATCGACGATCAAGCTGGCGCACATAAGGATCGCCGCTGACCATTCGATATAGCCGAATCCCGCGGGTCCGCAGATCCTCGCGAGGTAAGCGAATGCTCCAAAGGTAATGACCTTGCTGAACGCTTCGGCGCCTACAAGAGCGACAAAATTCCTGAAAAGCGAGATCCTCGGCTTTGGCTTCTCCTCATGCTCTGACATTTCAGGCATTAGCTTCCTTCGGCTCTTTGAAACAGTAGCCAACGAACTCACCGCAGGACCACCCGCAGAGGAGAAGGAAAGCGACCGGCAAGGTCGAGATCATTCGGCCGAACGTAAGTTGCTGCCGCCACATATTTCTAAAGCCGCGAAATAGCATCAGGGGCGGCAGCAAGGGTGAACCGGCGGCATAAAGAAGGCAGAGGATCTTGCTGAGCTCATTTGCCCTTGTCTCAGCAAAAACCCGTCCCCACTCGACCCGTTCACCCAAGGCTTTTCGAAGCGTTAAATGACGCCTCTTTTGAAACACGACCGGACGGTCATCCAAATATAGAGTTTGCCCCTTTGAGAGCATTGCCCAATGGACCGTCGTTTCGCGATATGCATCCTGCCAGATCGGCCGCGTCGCCTCCAACGCTTCGCGTTTATAGGCTACGTTGACGTCGGAAATGTAAGCAGCCGGGCCAGACTCGAACGGGCGTCCGTACCTCCCGAAATCACAAAAATAGACCGCTCGGTTCAATACCGCATCCACACCGTTCTCTATCGCCCCACCGATCGCAACGTACGGCTGCTCGTGAGCTGCAATTATCTGCTCCGCCCAATCATCTGCCGGTTGGGCGTGATCCTCCGTCATCGCAACAATCTGCCCACGGGCCAAATTCAGACCCGCTGAGCGACGCCGGTCATAGAGACGGTGTTGATGCGACGCGATCTGCTCCGATTCCGCCACTCCAAGATCCTCTACGCGGTAGAAGGTCACTTGCGGAAACTCAGACGCCAGTTCACCTATCTCCTCGGACCATCTGTCAAAAGGCACAATGACTTCAGAACGCTTGAGATCAAGCTGCGGACATAGATGAGCAAGGAGTTCCGCTGTCGCTTGCTTACCGCTGACGACCGTAATTACTACACTTAGCAGGATCTGAGGATCGTGGAGATTTTCGGTCATCAAATGGCGGTCGAGCCAATTCTTAAAGAACTGGCCGGGCGGGCGATAAATGCACGAATTTCCTCTGGCCGCCGCCGACTCTGGCTGCCAAGAACCCGAAGGAAGCTGCTTTTGCACAGCGAAACTCTGCTCTCTATTCGGTCGCTATCTTATATCTCGGAATGGTGGATATGCATCAGAGAAAGCGACCATTACGCCTTGTCGTTTTGTCCTTTGCGGACGCGGCCGCAGAAGGCCGGCAGCTCATCCGATAAAGACTGATCACTCTAAGTCATTGTTCTGCAATATCTTGCGAAGCCGGAATCTACTCTTGCCGATTTCGAAGGTTAGCTCCCGCTTACGTCCGTCCGGGCCGATAAATCGGCAGATTTGGCTTGAGCAGTGTTAAACACAGTGCTAAACTACTCATCTATTTTGTGGAATCCCCCCTCGAATAGTCTTTTTTTATATTTGGGTCAACAGCTTTTTTTTTTGATCTTGACGCCGATCCCCACCTCCCATATTTGTACGAGACTGAAGTAATAAAGAGGTAGAATTCAAATGGATCGCTTTGAGTTTCTCCGTCGTACGCTAGACGTGCGCCGGATCGGGATCTCGCCGCTAGGCTGCATCATCTTCTATTGTTTGCTCTCACTGATATTTAGTTCGCCAATGATCGCGAACGATACCAATTCCCGTCGGAACTCCCAAGAATCCCTCGGCTCTGCCCCGCCGACGAGGTTCGACTTTGACGGCGACCGAAAGGCGGACCTCGCCGTCTTCAGGCCACTTGAAGGCACTTGGTACATTTCGAACAGTTCATCTCAGAATATGAGCGCATACCGCTTTGGCACGAGCGGCGACCTACCTGTAGCAGCGGACTATGACGGAGACGGCAAAGCGGATGTCGCGGTCTTTCGCGCAGGCGTCTGGTATCGGCTCTTCAGCATGACGTTCACGGTAGATGCGGTTTCTTTTGGCGTGGCGGCGGATAAGCCGTCTCCGGCAGACTACGATGGCGACGGAAAAGCGGATGTTGCCGTGTTTAGGCCCGCAAGTGGTACTTGGTATCGCCTGTCAAGCAGCGACTCTTCGTTCTCCGCTGTACGTTTCGGCACGGACGGAGACATACCCGTCCCCGGCGACTATGACGGCGACCATAAAGCAGACGTTAACCTTTTCCGCCCGAGTTCGGGCACGTGGTATCGATTGAACAGCAGTGACGGTTCTTATTCCGCAATGCAGTTCGGAGCTCTCAGCGACCGCCCGATCCTTGGAGACTTTGATGGCGATGGGAAGGCCGACCTCGCGGTTTGGCGACCCGAAACCGGTGTTTGGTATGTGCAGAAGAGTGCCGACTGGAGTTATTTGATCACTTCGTTCGGTCTTTCCACGGATATACCGGTGGCCGCGGACTATGACGGCGACGGAAAGACCGATATTGCCGTTTATCGTCCTGCCGACGGGGTTTGGCATCGCATCAACAGCAGCAACGGCAGCTATCAAGCCAATGTCTGGGGCACGGGTTCTGACGTGCCGATCGCCGGCGATACACTTCCGGTGCAGGGTACGCCGACATTTGCATGTAACTACTATGCGGCGCCAAACGGCGCACCAAACGGCAATGGCACGGCCTCAAATCCTTGGGATCTGCAAACCGCCCTCGGAAAGACGTCCGTCATTACGGGCGGGAAAACGTTGTGCCTGAAAGGCGGAACTTACTCCGGCAAGTTCCGGTCTCCACTGATAAATGCAGTTGTGCGAAGCGCTCCCGGCGAATCCGCAAGACTCGACGGATACAGGACGACAACGCTGACCGCAGCCATAACGGCCACGCAAACGAACTTCACAGTCGCTGACGCATCCAATTACTTGAACGGCGGGCCTGACAACCTGGTGATCGACGGAGAGGTCATCAAGGTCTTTTCCCGATCTGGGAATACGATCACCGATTGTTTGAGAGGTGCCAGCAATTCAATGAATGGTGCGGAACCTCATGCGGCAGGTTCGACCGCGATTACCGGAGGCGATGTCTTGTACATTGAGGGTTCTGGCAGCACTTATCGAGACCTTGAGATCCTAAATAGCCGCCCGAGCCGCGACGGAAATATTGCGAATCAGGGTATCGGGCGAGGCAGCGGTGTGGTTGTTGTAGGTGCTGGCAACACGCTGGTAAACCTCGTCGTCCACGACAACCTAAACGGCATCTTCACGAGCAGCGTAAGTTCGAACACAGAGATCTACGGTTGTCTCGTTTACAACAATGGTGTCCATTCTCGTGACGGAGGAACGGTCGAGAATGGTCATGGTCATGGTCTTTACCTTGAGAACAGGGCGGGCTATTCACGAGTCTACGAAGACATCGTATTGAATAGCTTCAAGCTAGGTGCTCAGGGTTATGGTGTTACCGGGCCTTATGTAGGCGGCGACTTCGCTGGAAGCGCGATCGCAAACTCAGGCTCTCCGCTCGGCAAATTCGGAGACGTGAATATTCGAAACTATAATTTGCTCATCGGACCTGACAGCCAACGGAGTGCGACGGCGGTCGTTCGTAATTCCTACTTTTATCACCCCGCGTCTTCAATGGGCTATTTGCTTGGCTTCGGATACGGGGCTGGCGTGGATACGGGTACGATAACGGACAATTATTTTGTCGGCGGCGGTACCCTGCTTGCCACCGGCAACACAACCCACGCCACGATCACCGGGAACCATTTCTACAGTTCGCGGGTAGGCGCCCAATATACGCTTGTTGCTCCAGGCAGTGCGTACAACTGGAACTACAACACTTATGACGGTTCTATCGGCAGGAATGTGTTCGGTGTGGCCGGTTCGTCACTCTTTCAATTCGCCGGCTGGAGAAATGCAACTGGATTCGACTCGGTGAGCAATGTAACATCGTCTGCGACCCCCGATACGGTCATCGTCAGACCGAACTCTTATCAGCAGGGTAGAGCGAATGTGATCATCTATAGCTTTAGCGGGGCTTCGAGCGTGTCTATCGACCTATCATCAACTGGCCTGCTTAATGGTCAGAGCTACACGATCAGAAATGCGCAGAATTACAACGGCCCGGCGGTCACAAGCGGAACATTTAACACGTCAAGTCCGACGGTCGCTGTTTCACTTAGTGGTCCGGCTGCGACGGTCGCCACCCCAACTGGATACAGTTTCACGCCGGCGACCACATGCCCGCAATTCTGCCCGATGGTCATCGTCCCGAACTAATATTCGGAAGACACCTTGCGAAGCCTCAGCGAACTATTGCCTTTACTGCCGCAACGAGCCGATCTAGTTCTGCAAGCGAAGTAAAGACGTTTGGGGTAACCCGCAACCCGCGGATCTCGGGCGTTCGCTCGTTGCCGGCCATCGATTGCGTAAGTATAAGGTATCGCTCGCGAAGCTCTTTCTGCAGATCATCGCTTGATACGGCAGGCAGTTCGAAGGTCGTAATACCTATGCTCATTCCGGCATCCGTCCCGGCATAGAATCTTGCGTCCGGCAGATCTGCCTGCAGCCGTTTTCGCAAGTATGAAGCAAGGTAGGTCAGGCGTGCCGCTTTCTTTGCGGGCCCGAGCGAACGGTGGAGATTGAGGGCCGGGAACGCTGCGGGCAAGATATAATCGGGCGACGTACCTATCCATTCAAACCGGACCATCGCCGGCACCTCCGGCGATATGGGCGGCGGCGGCACCATCGGCCAGATCTTCTTCACATGTTCGGGGCGCATCCACAAGATCCCTATTCCAACTGGCGTACCCAGCCACTTGTGGCCGCTTGCTCCGTAATAATCGCAGCCAAGATCCGAGATACTTTCGACGTGCAGTCCAAGAGCTTGTGCCCCATCGAGCACCACTTCCGCTCCCACTTTGTGCGCGGCGGCACAGATACGCTGGATAGGATACAACTGCCCCGTTAGGTTGCTGACATGTGTGACCAAGACAAGCCTCGTCCGAGGCGTGATTGCGGCTTCATAGAGTTCTGCGAGGGCACTAAGCGACGGCGCAGGGATCGGAGGCCTGATCATTCGAAGAACGACACCGTCTCTTGCTCTTCGCTGATCCAAAGCGTCTAGCATCGCAAAATAGTCATGAGCAGAACAGACGATCTCGTCACCGTCTTTCAGCGGAAAGCCAAGCAAAACCGTATCGAGAGCCTCCGTTGCATTTCGGACGAGGGCGATCTCGGTCATAGGGACTCCCAGCGCGTGCGCAAATGCCGTATGCAGCTTTAAATTGCCCTCGCCAAAGAAAATATTTGCAAGTTCCTCTGCCGGCAAGGCTTCCAGACGACGTGCACCGTGAACTAACTCGTCGACAGCGGCACGTGGAGTTGGGTTGGTCCAGCCATGATCAAGATTGATGACGCTAGGATTGAGGACGTAAGAGGTGCGAACGCGTGCCCAGAATCTCTCATCTTTCGCTAACAACTCAGGCGAAGCACCTGCGCCCAAACGTTCTAGATCGAGGTCTATCCAGTTCTCTAACTTGGATGCCGCAGCGAGTTGATCCGAAAAGACTGCGGGAATTGCGGCGAGTGCACCCAGTGTACTGGCAGCACGAAGCGCGAATTGACGTCTGTTGAGCATCTTATCCTCCGAGATTGTCATAGGAGAGCTTTCTATGGGAGGCAAAGTTAGTTCACATAAAACATCGGCAAATTACGCACAATGGATACTATTCGCAACCTAAAGGACTGTCAAGCAACTATGGACCACTTGGAGATTGCCATGCCGTTTCACGCGCGGCGATTTGATGCACAAGACGATTTGCTACAATCTCTATTAACAGGCGGAGCGTCGCTTGAGCGACGGATACCTCTGCTTGTGAGCGAGATGTCATCGTCCGAGCGAACACTGCAAGCTTTATCGTACGCTGTTGCGTTCTGCGGCTTTTTGACGCTTTGGGTCTCGGGGACATTCGGAATCACGGCGTCGATCCTGTATCTCGGTGCGATGGTCGTTGCGTGGCGTCTCGAGGGCACCCGTTGGCAGATATCCGAACGTGCCGGAACGGTAATGATCGTTCTCGCACTGCCGTTCTTCTATCTAGCGTGGCGATTGCAGGTTCTTCCGGATCGGGGAGTTGAGAGTGCCGTCGCGGGAATGCTCGCACGAATGATCCTTGCCCTTTCGGCGATCAAGCTGCTGCAGCGCAAAAAAGACCGTGACTGGGTCTTCCTGCACCTGATGACGTTCTTTGCGGTGCTTCTCGCCGCCGGACTCAGCATCAGCCCGCTTTATCTGGCGAGCTTCATTCTATATATTCTCGTCGCCGTCGCAACGATCATCATTTGGGAAAATGTAAGTGCAAAACGCCGCACGATCGAACGCAAGAGCACAAAGGAGGCCAGCACAACGGAGAAACCGGCGTGGATGCGACTCACCGGCGTATCGCTCACGCTCGTCGTCCTTACGATCGTCCTCGCGATTCCGCTCTTTTTCCTGCTTCCCCGCGTGGGCGGGGCAGGATTCGGCGGCTCGGCCGGCAGCGTCCCGACCTACTCTGGTTTTTCGGATTCGGTCCGCCTCGGAGGCATCGGACGGATACAGCAAAGCGACCGCGTCGTGATGCGCGTCGTAACATCGCCATCTGAACTCGCCGGCGCCGACGGATATTATCGCGGAGTCGCATTGGACAAATTCGACGGGAAAACTTGGAGCAAAAGCCGTCCGCAGATCCGAGAGACCTTGGTTCCCCGCTTGGACGGCCGAATCGCGATCGAAGTTCCAAGGCCTTACGCTCAGCTGGTCCAACAGGAGATCTATCTCGAACCTATCGACACACCTGTCCTATTCGGTCAGACGAAGATCGTCGAGGTCGCATCCGGCTTTCCCGCACTCTATCGCGACAGCTACGACAGCCTCGCATATCCACGCACCGGCGAACGCTCGTCGTACACCGTCGTCTCGGATATTTCTCGCCCGACCGCCGAACAACTCCGTACCGATGTCGAGCCCTACGGCCACGATGTCGAACGCTATCTCGAGCTTCCCGAAAGCTACGACAAACGCATCTTTTCGCTTGCCCAAGAGATCACCGCCAACGCTCACAACCGGTACGACAAGGCGATCGCCGTACGCGACTATCTACGCTCGAACCTTGGCTATACGCTCGAGATGAGGGCGGGCGGAGATGACCCGCTTGCTGACTTTCTATTTAACGTGCGCGAAGGGCATTGCGAATATTTCGCAACGGCGATGGCAATTATCCTCCGCACCCAAGGAATTGCCACGCGTGTGGTCAACGGCTTCCACGGCGGGGACTTTAACAATGCTTCAGGCGTTACCGTGGTCCGCCAGCGAAATGCTCATTCCTGGGTCGAGGTCTACTTTCCAAAAGAAGATCAATGGGTCACTTTTGATCCGACACCGGCCGCGGGCCGGGACCTGAACAGCGGCGGATTCACGGGCATTACCGGTCAGATCTCAAAGTATCTCGATGCGCTCGAAACAGTCTGGATACAGTATTTCGTAGCCTTCGACTCGCACGGCCAAGCTGCGATCTCGAAGGGCTTTCGCACGTCTGTTTCTGAAGTGAACTCCGCAGCATCGGCATTTTTTGCCGAGGCCGTACGATCTTTGTCGGAATGGTGGCGTGACATCCGTGGCGATTCCGGTCAACGCGCACGCCTCTGGGCGTTCGGTTACCTCCTGCTCGCGGTTCTCGGAACGGTTGTGAGTATCATTTCGATCCGTTGGATTGCTCGGTTCATCAAGAAGCGCGGCGGCCTGTTCAAACGCCGCGGCCTGAGGTCGCGAAACTCAAACCCCGCAGCCGATGCGATCTTTCAAGAGCTAACAAAACTTCTCGAAAACAAAGGCTACGTCCGGCCGGCATCCCAAACACCGCTCGAGTTCGCTCGGGTCGTCCCATATCCTGAAGCCAAGACGATCACCGCCATCTATAATCAGATACGTTTTGCGGTAGATCCGTCCTCAGCGCCTAAGCTCCGAAGCGAAGCCGACGAACTCCTAGCCAGACTACGCATCCAACTCCGCAAAAGTTAGATGCTAAGGGTCCTGTGTCGACAAACACCACACCCATTCTTAGAGCGGCTTTGCGAAATGTCTTGACTGCTGCGATGGGAAGAATTCCTCACCCGGACGCGAACGCAAATATGTTCGAGCAACCCTTTGCAAAAGATCGCCGCAAACACAAAGAAGCCCGTACATTCAATGTACGGGCATTCTTTAAATAGATCCGGCGACTTCCTACTTTCCCACACCTGAAAGATGCAGTATCATCGGCTCCAGTAGGCTTAACTTCCGTGTTCGGGATGGGAACGGGTGTGACCCTACCGACAGAATCACCGAAAAACTTGGGGGTCGCGTTGCGACCGGTAAATCGTGAATCGCAAATAGTGAATAGAAGGAATCGTCTTCTTGCCGACAATTTACGATTTACTATTTTCAATTTACTGACCTGATATCTGATAACTGAATACATTGCTTGAGCTGATCTCGAAGGATCAAAATACGATCCATCACTCACAATTCACTAATCACTACATGCGTTGCCTTGCCATAAAATTTGCTTGTAAACAAGATTTATGGTCAAGCCTTGGGACAATTAGTACTGGTCAACTAAGTACATTACTGCACTTACATCTCCAGCCTATCAACGTGGTGGTCTTCCACGAGTCTCACTGGCAATACTTATCTTAGGTCTGGCTTCACGCTTAGATGCATTCAGCGTTTATCCATACTCCACTTAGCTACCGAGCGCTACCGCTGGCGCGATAACTCGTACACTAGAGGTGGATCCAACCCGGTCCTCTCGTACTAAGGTCAGATTCCTTCAATATTGCTACGCCCACACCAGATAGGGACCGAACTGTCTCGCGACGTTCTGAACCCAGCTCACGTACCACTTTAATCGGCGAACAGCCGAACCCTTGGGACCTTCTTCAGCCCCAGGATGTGATGAGCCGACATCGAGGTGCCAAACCCTGCCGTCGATGTGAACTCTTGGGCAGGATCAGCCTGTTATCCCCGGCGTACCTTTTATCCGTTGAGCGACGGCACTTCCATAAGCGACCGCCGGATCACTAACTCCTACTTTCGTACCTGCTCGACGTGTATGTCTCGCAGTCAAGCTGGCTTATGCGTTTACACTCTGCGGCTGATTTCCAAACAGCCTGAGCCAACCTTCGAGCGCCTCCGTTACTCTTTAGGAGGCGACCGCCCCAGTCAAACTACCCGCCTGATAATGTCCCTGGCCCGGATTACGGGTCGAGGTTAGAGTCCAAACAAACGAAGGGTGGTATCTCACCGATGGCTCCGCCAAGCCCAAAAGCCTGACATCAAAGCCTCCCACCTATGCTGCGCATCGTTTGCCCGAAATCACTATCAAGTTGTAGTCAAGGTGCACGGGGTCTTTCCGTCTAGATGCGGGAAACCGGCATCTTCACCGGTACTACAAGTTCGCTGTGCCCCTCGTTAAGACAGCTTCCAGATCGTTACGCCATTCGTGCAGGTCGGAACTTACCCGACAAGGAATTTCGCTACCTTAGGACCGTTATAGTTACGGCCGCCATTCACTGGGGCTTCGATTCGCAGCTTCGCCCTTACGGACTAACCACTCCTCTTAACCTTCCAGCATTGGGCAGGCGTCAGCCCCCATACGTTGTCTTTACAACTTTGCGGAGACCTGTGTTTTTGTTAAACAGTCGCCTGGAACATTTCTCTGCGACCGTGTTCTTGGTGAACACGGCTATCCTTCTCCCGAAGTTACGGATACATTTTGCCGAGTTCCTGAACGAGGGTTCTCACAAGCACCTTAGAATTCTCATCCTACCTACCTGTGTCGGTTTGCGGTACTGCCAGTGGAGTATGTATAGATGAACGGGAATTTTCTCGGCACCTGGGGTCATCAACTTGTTCCGGATCCGAGGATCCGTACTTTCGTCCGTATATTTAGCCTTGTGTCGTCCGGATTTGCCTAAACGACGGCCTATTTACTTCAACAGCATCCATCAGCTGTCTTGACTACCCTGGTGCGTCAACCCACATCACATACCCATGGTTCCGGAATATTAACCGGATCTCCATCGACTACGCCTTTCGGCCTCGCCTTAGGTACAGACTAACCCTGCGCAGATTAACTTGACGCAGGAAACCTTAGGTTTTCGGTGCGCATGGTTCTCACATGCGTTATCGCTACTAATGCCGACAAAGTCTTCTCTGATTTCTCCAACGGTCCTT
>OEIU01000026.1_pt1:0-15000 | contig 134042 bp, 96 predicted proteins | sample 1539221 | NCBI WGS metagenome assembly OEIU01 (sample SAMN03792071, study PRJEB22550) | activated sludge metagenome | feature: wastewater treatment plant; material: activated sludge; isolation source: Wastewater treatment plant of a petroleum refinery complex | place: Argentina: Zarate... | reverse complement strand
CTGACAAAGACATGTCTTATCAAAATAGCGGACGCGTGGCCGCATTCGTTGAAGGCTTCCGACCTTATCGGGACGGCGGAAAGGGACGATGCGGAAGTAACTCTCGGCTATCTGATGCAGCTTTACAAGGCAGGGTTTATAAAGGGCCACCGCATCGAACTAACCTCCGTCACCTCGATCAGCGAGAAGCCGGAAGCAAGCGGCTTTGCTCGATTCCAGATCGAACATGGCGGAAATGCGGTCGCGACTCTCACGGGCCTGAACCTCGAGATAAAGGATCCGGCGATCGGAAGACTCCTTTTCCTGACCGATGGCACTCGCGACATTCAAGATCTTACGCAGGCGATGCTCGAATATTCGGCTGAGTTCGACGAGGACGAGATGCTCGGCGAAGAAGAGATGCGCGAGTCGGTCCTTAACAATCTCGAGGCGTTCGCGGAGTCGGGGCTTTTGGTCGGATGATCACGAAGTTGCGGCCTTTGCTGCGAAGATCATGTCAATGACCTCGCGAACAGCACCTTGCCCGCCATTTGCCTGCGTGATGAGATCGGCAGCCGCCTTTACGCTCGAATGGGCATCGGCCACCGCGATCGAAAGGCCAACCTCGCCAAAAACTTCAAGATCGGGCGTGTCATCGCCAATGTAGGCCGTCTGTTCGGCCGCAACACCACTCTCGGCAAGTATCTCGGCAAGGGCAGCGGCCTTGTCGTTACGTCCCTGCAGAACGAACCTCATGCCAAGTTGGCCGGCCCGCAGTGCCACGGCGGGCGAGTTTCTGCCTGAGATAATTCCTGACGCAAGACCCGCAACTTTCCATTGAGACAGGCCTTCGCCGTCGCGGGCGTGGAAGACCTTAAAGGCCTCTCCCTCAGGCCCGAAATACAGACGTCCGTCGGTGAGGACGCCGTCGCAGTCCATCAGCAAAAGCTCGATCTGCCGGGCACGACCTTTTAACTCGTCGCTAAGTTCCATTGACGCCGACCCTCATTTTTCGAACCTTTACGCCCGGAAATTGCCCTGTGTCCTGCACCGTCTTGAGGAATTTGTTCGCGGCCGCGAGCGTCTTGCCCGCAAAGACCGCGATAAAGACGTAGTTATCATCAACACCGATGTAATAGTTCCCGCCGGGTTCAAAACATTTTAGGGCAAATACCTTGTTTGTCGGAAACATTGTCTGGGTCGAGAAGATCTCACTGTCGGAATAGACCTTTTCGCAGTCGGCACCGCTCGAATAATCGAACTTTGCACTTTTCAGAATGATCGCGTAAAACGGTTCTGATTCGGCGATCACGCTATTCTCCGGCCATTCGACCGGAAGATCGTAGGATTGAAAGTACGATCGGCCTTTGCAGGCTTCGTCAGGATTTCCGCAAACCCGCGGCAATTTCTTCGGCTTCTTCTGTGCTTGTACACTACCGAAAAGAAAGCACACCGCGACCATTGCCGTAATCACCAATAAGGTTTTCCTCATAAGCCGATACCCATTCTAACTGACCTCGAATATCTCTACCCCGGCAAGACGCCACGTCCCATTCGTTCTGATCATACGAAAGACTGCCAGCCCGGCTTGTTCGGGCCCGGTGAGCAGCTGCGTCGCAAGCTGAGTTTCGACCAGACATTCTGTCTCACCGACCGCATCTACCTGCGTCACCGTCGTCTGCCATTTCGCAGCGGAACCTGACAAATTCTCGGCAAAGCGCGTGATCTCGCCGGGCAGCACCATTGAACCGACTTCCGCTTTTTTGTGCGCAACAGATGCGGCATCGAACCTTGCGAAAAAGTCCTTGATCGCAGGATCGATCTTGGTCGTTCCGCCGACACTCGAGCGAAGTTTTCGTGCTGCATAGCTCGCTCCGTAATCGCCGTCAAAATTTATCGTCTTTTCGATGAAAGCGAGAGCATCAGCGTTTCGTCCGGCCTTTGCGGCGGCCTCTGCTCGGATCTCCATTGCCCATGCCATACTCTTCGCAGTTGGCAGCTTAGATGCGAGAACTGCATTCGCCTGCTGGTCGGCATTTGTGATGTCGGCCAACCCCAAATATGCCCGTCCAAGCTGTATCGACACATCGTCATACGCCGGAAGGTCGCGAAGAATGTCCTTTGCGGCACGGACGGCCTGCTCGAATTTCTTTTGATCGAGCAGTGATTTAACACCCGCGACCGCATCATTCTCGTCAAAGACCTTCGGCGCGATGTCGTCGAAGTAGGTGTTCTGCGGATAGAGCTTTTCCGTGTCGATCTCGGTGCGCACGATCTTATCCGGCGTCTTGAACGTAACCTCGCCAAAACTTGTCGCCTTGAGGGTTACAGGTGCATCAAGAGCTTTCCCGGAAGCTGTGATCGCACGGACATTCACCGTAACATCGATCGCCCCCGAATTTCTCAACGCAACCTTCGTCTCTCCCTGTTCGGTTTGGGGTAAACCCGCAAGCAAATTCATCTCGGTCGGCTTTTCAATGAAATACGAGACGAGATCCTTTTGGGTCGGAAAATTCGAGCGAACGTCGTCGAGCGTAAATGTCCCGTCCGCGAGCGAGTCGCCTATGGCTTTCGTAAACGCCGTCCTGCCGACCGCACGATCGAGCAATGCCCAGAACATCGCTCCCTTGTTCGCGACCTCGCCGAAATAAACGTCATCAAGCGGCGATACGATCCCGAGTGGAACATCGCGTGCGACGACGGCCGAATACGCGGCCCGCTGACGAGCACGAACGGCGTCCCCGACAGGTTGGCCGAACTTTTCGCCAATGAACTGATTCGCGAGAAATCTCGAGAGCCCTTCGCTGATCACGCCAAACCCGTCTTCACGAGCTTTGGCGGACAGCGTTAACTTTGCGGCAGCCTCGGCGACGTTCTGCACCGTTGCCGCATCAAGGGTTGGACGGCGGAACACCGCTTCATCGACAAACGCGACGCCCGCATCCGCAAAACCTGCCCCACGCCGAACCGAAACGACCTTAAGCGGCACATTCGGACCCGGACCAAGAAACTTTTCGGCAAAGGCCTTGGCTTCCGAGAAAACAGCGGCAAGATCGGCTCCGCGGGCTTTTCCGACCTCACCGGAGGCCTTTGGCAAAAGCACGCTGACGCCGCTCGCCTGTAACTTTTCCCAATCGCCAACCGCAAAGAACGGCTGCGACGCTGACTTTGTCTCGAACGAACCACCGGGTGCCTCATCTCCCGGAGACACGACCTGCATCCCCGCCTGAGCTTTTACGCGAACGGTGAACGGCGCAAAATCTGCTCCTCGGCTGTAATACCAGTTCGTCGGCGTTGGATACCAGAACGAGAGCGGCAGCAGGTGCGATCCGACAGGCGAAAACACACCGGCGTCTCCATTGTCTTTTAGGGTAAGAGTGTAGGTAACCTCGACCTTCACGGTGCCCGAGGCCCGAACCGACGGCAAACGCAGCACGACGCGCTGCAAAGTTCGATTGCCGACAAGTTTCTCTTCACCGCCCGAAAAATCCTGCCCAGCTCCATTGACCGAGACGGCAGAAACCTTTGCAAATGGACTGATCCGAAGGGTCAATGTCGAAGCCGCCGACGGCGAGATGTTCTTTACATCGAGCGTCGCCTTGATCGCGGCGTCGCGGCCGTCAAATGTTTGAGGCAAGACAATGTCGAGGTCGTATTTCGCGACCTTCCAGACCGCTCCGCCTCGAGTTTGGGCAAACGTGCCGACCGCAAATGCGAGAACGATCAGTAGGGGCGCAAGTAACTTTGTTGTCATCAAGAATTTCCGGTCGTCTATTGTGAAACGAGTTCGTGTATCGCCTTCAGCTTTGTGAGCAGCGGCTTAAGCCGTGCAAGGGGAAGCTGATTCGGCCCGTCACTTGGAGCCCGCGACGGATCGTCGTGAACTTCCATAAACACGGCATCAAGCCCGCAGGCAACGCCCGCTCGTGCAAAGTTTTCGATGTATTGAGACTGTCCGCCCGTTGCCTTTCCGAGTCCGCCCGGAAGCTGCAATGAGTGTGTCACGTCAAAACAAACCGGCACACCGAATTCCCTCATCACAGGGAACGAACGCATATCGACCACAAGATTATTATAACCGAAACTCGCTCCGCGTTCTGTCAGGATGATCTTCTCGCAACCGGCCGAACGCAGCTTTTCGACAATATTCTTCGCGTCCCAGGGCGAAAGGAACTGTCCTTTCTTAACATTAACTGCACGTCCCGTTTCCGCCGCCGCGACCAAGAGGTCGGTCTGCCGGCAAAGGAACGCCGGTATCTGGAGAATGTCCGCGACCTCTGCCGCCTTTGCCGCCTGCCACGGTTCGTGAATGTCGGTTACGACCGGGACGCCGAATTCTTCCTTTATCTGCGCGAGAATGCCCAGCCCGAATTTCATTCCCTCGCCGCGAAAGCTCTCGCTCGAACTGCGGTTAGCCTTATCGAACGAGGATTTGTAAACAAAGTCAACGCCGACCTCACCACACACCTCTTTGATCGCGCCGGCCATCTTTCGGGCATGGTCAAGCGATTCCACCACACACGGCCCCAAGATGAAACTTAGCCCGCCCTCGCCAAATGCTGCATCCCCGACCTTAAAAGAGTCCATAATTATTGTCTTGCTTATAGTATGCGACCACGTTTTGCTGCGTAAAATACCACCAACTAAGACCTAGCAGGAACAGAGGCTTCAACAGGGAGAAGCCAAATACAAAGATCGACGCGTCATAATAGCCGGCGGCATCTTTCTCCGCTTTTGAAATAGCGAATATCAGCACAAAAACTGACCAGAGCATATTCAGGGATAAGAATGCCAACATAGAGATCCTGCCGGCGTTATCCCCCAACAGTGCCCAGATCGCCGATAACGCGCAAAGCACGTCAAGGCCGATGATCAGCGCGGTGATGATCACCGGGGTTTCGACCTCGGCATTTCTCATCGCCATAAAGTCCTGAATGAACTGATAGAGTCCGAAATTCAGGAACACGAGGCCGCAAACAATAAAAATGCCGGTCGGCTTTCGAATTTTGACCTTTGGCGGCCCTTCCATCTTCTATTCTTCGCTTGCAACCTCTACACGTTCCGGCATTTCCACCTGTTTCTCGGCGGCGATGTCATGGCCGAGATTCTCACTATGCAGCTTGTTGCTCCACGCGGCTTTTACGAATGAATCAAAGAGCGGGTGTACATCGAGCGGTTTTGACTTATATTCCGGGTGAAATTGGCAAGCGATGAAATGCGGATGCGTATCACGCGGCAGCTCGACAATCTCAACGAACTTCCCGTCCGGCGAAATACCGCTGAACACGAGACCTTCCTTTTCGAGAACATTTCTATATTCGGGATTGAATTCATACCGATGGCGATGTCTTTCGCTGATCTTTTCCTCGCCGTGATAGACGTCGCGTGCGAGAGAATCCGGTTTCAATTCGCACTCGTAGGCACCAAGCCTCATCGTGCCCCCAAGTTTGTCTTCGCCGACAAGGTCTCGCAGTTTGAAGATGATCGGGAACGGCGTTTCTTCGTTGAACTCTGTAGAATCCGCTTCTCTCAGGCCGCAGACATCGCGTGCGAACTCGATGCAGGCCGTCTGCATCCCAAGACATATCCCAAAATACGGCGTGCCCGAACGCCTCGCATACTTGATCGCGCGCAGCATTCCTGAAATTCCGCGTTTTCCGAAGCCGCCTGGAACAAGGATCGCATCGTAATCATTTAGCTCCGTCTCGTAACCATCTTTCATCAGGTTCTCTGACTCAAGCCAAGTCACATTCACCCGCAGGTCGTTCGCGACACCGGCATGTGTCAGGGCCTCGCGAAGGGATTTGTATGAATCCTCAAGCTCGACGTATTTGCCGACGATCGCAACCTTGACCGAACCCGTCGAAGGTTCCTTGATCGTGGCCACAAGATCACGCCAGCGTGTAAGATCCGCCGTTGGAAATCTCTCGCTCAGCTTCAGGTCAGAGACGATCAGCTCATCGAGCCCTTGTTCGTGAAACGCGAGAGGGACTTCGTAGATCGTCGGGACGTCAAGCGCCGAAATTACCGCAGATTCTTGAACATTGCAGAAAAGTGCGATCTTTTTCCTGAGGTCCGCCGAAACCGGACGATCGGAACGACACAAGAGAACATCTGGCGCGATACCGATCTCACGAAGTTCGCGAACGCTGTGCTGGGTCGGCTTTGTCTTCAATTCGCCGGCCGCTGCAATGAACGGCACCAAGGTAACGTGAACGAAGATCGCGTTCTCGCGGCCTTCTTCGTTGCCCATTTGGCGGATAGCTTCGAGGAATGGGAGCGATTCGATATCACCGACCGTTCCGCCGATCTCGACGATCAGGACATCCGGCTCGTGTGAATCGGCCACCGTGCGTACGGCCGCCTTGATCTCGTCGGTGATATGCGGGATCACCTGGATCGTCTTGCCCAAATAATCGCCTCGGCGTTCTTTTTCGATAACCGAAAGATAGATGCGTCCGCTCGTCCAATTATTCGCCTGCGAAAGTTTCGCATGGGTGAATCGCTCGTAGTGGCCGAGATCGAGGTCGGTTTCCGCTCCATCGTCCGTAACATAGACCTCGCCATGCTGAAAAGGCGACATCGTCCCCGGATCGACGTTGATGTACGGATCGAGCTTCATCATCTGGACGTTCATACCGCGAGCTTCCATCAAACAGCCGATCGAGCTTGCAGCGAGGCCTTTGCCGAGGCTCGACACAACGCCGCCTGTAACGAATATGTATTTGGTCTTTTTGTCGGTCATTCAAGTCTCCTTTGCTCCGTCACCTTCGTCCTTCTTTTTCTGGTACCTTCCGTCTTTCATCTCTGTCTGAACAACTTTCGCCCGCGCAAAGCCGGGATCAACAACCTCCTGCAGTGCGTTTGCCATCGCACCCATCATTGTCGAATTCTCTGCCGCCGATCGCTCGAACTCTTCGGCCGTGCTCTTTCGCGGACGGCTCAATATTCTAAGCCCGACGATCGCCCCAATGGCCAGCGACGCAATAAAGATCAACCCGATCCAATCAAGAATCCCTTTTGAAATCATTACTAATTACTACCAATGCTCGTGGAAACTTGCGTTTCGACGATCCTTCTTACTTTTTCGAGATCCGCCTCTGTATCGACGCCATGCGACCGAGCGGCCGCCTCGACAACTCTTATCCTAGCTCCGCTCTCCAGTGCGCGAAGCTGCTCAAGCATCTCGGCCTTTTCGAGCGGCGACTGCGAGATCCGCGTAAACTCCAACAGGTATTCGCGTCGATAGACATAGATGCCCGTATGTTTCTTGAAACGCCGGAGCAGCTCAGGTTCCGCCTCGATGGCCTTCCGAAGGTTGCCTGCGAACCGTACGCTTGCATCCCGCAGCCAAGGCATCACCGAACGCGAAAAATATAACGCGTAGCCGTCGCCGCCGACGACCGCCTTGACATTATTCGGGTCGAACAATTCGCTCACACTCTCGAATGGCTCGAAAACCGTCACGATGTCCGGTCCTCGATCCTCCAGCATTGCCGCAATGGCACGGTCGATCGTCTCGGGCGAGATCAAAGGTTCGTCTCCCTGAACGTTGACGATGATAGAACCTTCGGGCAGCGTCTCGGCCACCTCGGCAACACGATCGCTGCCTGAGGAATGCTCTGTCGATGTCATTTGGGCTTCGCCGCCGGCCGCGAGAACCGCGTCCCGGATCTCGGCATCGTCCGTCCCGATGATGACGCGCGAGACGGCCTTCGCCTTTTTTGTCTGCTCAAGTGTGTGGACGACGAGCGGCTTTCCCGCTATATCACGCAGCAGCTTGCCCGGCAAACGCACTGATGCCGCCCTTGCAGGGATGACCGCGATCACATTATTTGATGGAGAATTCCCGTGTGGTTCCACGGGATTTTAGGTTAGCGTTAATTGGTCGGCTTCGCAAGGCTCAACTATCGATTTATTTTTTCGAGCTTGTTAAGATCGCTGTCGTTTCGCTACACTTCGATAGTGCAGAACGCCGACGAAGCAGAACAGCAACACTATTATTCGCAGCTTCCATCGTCAGCCGTTGAAGCAAAGCCTCCAACGCCGAGCGATCCGCCATGGTCGCTTCCCGTTGGCATCGGCGTCTGGGTACTCAGCATACTAGCGATATTGCTGATGCCCGTCTTCTTTGTCCTTCCCTATTATGCACTCCGCGGACAGTCGATGCCGGCCGATCTCGAAAAGGACCCGACCGTGATCCTGTTGAGCCTGATAGCGGTCGTCCCCGCACATCTCTTCACGCTGGCTGTTTGCTATCCCGTTGTTACAAAGTGGCATAAGTTCCGCTTCTTCGAAACGCTCGGCTGGCGGATGGGCATTCTCCGCTGGTGGCATCTTGCCCTGATCCTTGTCGGCTTCTTCCTTGTAATGCAAGCTGTCAGCTCGATCTTTCCTGAGACGGACAACGAACTGCTCCGCATTCTGCGAAGTTCACCGACCGCCGCATATTCAATGGCGATCCTTGCGACGCTGTTCGCACCGTTCGTAGAGGAATTGGTGTATCGCGGTGTGCTTTATTCTGCATTCGAACGGTCGACAGGCAAGATCGCCGCCGTTGCGATTGTCACGCTTCTTTTTGCAGGGATTCACTATCCTCAGTATTGGGGAAGCCCCGGCTCGATCATCGCGATCACACTGCTTAGCCTTATCCTCACCGCAACACGTGCCGTGTCCGGCAATCTTCTGCCGAGTGTGATACTTCACTTCCTATTCAATGGGCTGCAGTCGATCTCGATCGTGTATCTCACAATGAACGGTGGCATTGATGCTCCCGCGGCGGGCTTTTTCCACTAACGATCGCGTGGCCCCAAAATGAAAACGCCCCGAAGATCTTTCTTCGAGGCGTTCGTTCTCATCCTTCCGCGACGTGTTATTGCGGCTTGGCTCCATTATTGCTTCGTGCACCAGTATTTGCCGGCGGCGAAGGCGGAATATAGATCGGACGCGGCGGAGTGTAGGTCGGCCTTGGTGAATCATCGTTCGTCTGAATGCCTCGGCCGCCGCCGCCGTTCATCCGCACAAATGGCGGTACCGGTTCACGCGTGCCTGCAGAGACGATCGGAGTCGGCTGATTCTGCGGCGGTGTCGAACTGCCTCCGCTCGGATTCCCATGACTTCCTCCTGTGGGATATCCGTATGGATACCATGGGTTGTTCCACCAAGGATAGTTGTAGGGATAGTAATATCCCAGGTAGTTACCGAAGCCATACCCGTACGGGCTGTACCAGCCGTAACCGAACGGCAGGAAACAGTATCCGTTCAAAAAAGGATCGAATACCCACAAACCGAACGAATTATAGGCGTTAAAGGCGGTCGTATAGAGCGAATTCCGAAGATCATCGCGCACAGCCCTGCGTTTTAGGTTCGCGGTCGCCTTTGCAAGTTCCTTGGAACGGGACTTGCTCCATGCTTCAAGCGAATCTTTGTCATGATCGAACTTCGTGATCGAAACGGCACCGTTCGCCAGAATGCCTTTGCGGTCCTCTTTGACGACCGTTTCGGCCCCACGACCCATCAGAGCCTTACCTTCCCAAACGGCGACAGCGGTCGAATTCTTATCGACATCGACACGATAAACCCCGGTTTCGGCGAGCCTGATCTTACCGTGCGGAGTCAAAACATCGACACGGAATTCGTTATTCGCATAGACTTCAAGTACCGCGGCACCGCGGTCAAGACGGATCCGCAGGTCCTCGAGATCGGTCGAAAGGAATTCAAATGCCGAGTTCGCCCCCAGACGCAGGTAGGAGCCCGGATTTAGCAAGACCTCGGCACGCGCGTCGGCTCCCGTGGACACACGGTCGCCAACAAAGACAGCGTCGCCCTTGAGCAGAACGCCGCTTTTTCCGACCTTTCGTGCTACGGTAACGTCTCCTTCCGTATAGCTGATGCCGCCCGCAGCGGCCGAAATAACGAACTTATTCGTGGACGCGCTAATGCCTTGCGAAAATGCGAGGCTCGCACTGAACACGGCCAATCCTGCGAATATCGCAAGTCGGGAGATGAATCTGGTCATTGTTTTTTCCTCCTGACGGCTTTCCGCTGATTCTACGCTATTTATTGTAGAAAATCCAAACTTTTTCATACCTGCTGTTTAGATGCAGGAATTTGCTGCTTGGCTGGATTGTATTTTTCGCATCTTTGAAAACAACTTGTCCGGCTAATTTGCATCTAAAGATCGAACACCTTTCGTATCGCGGTGTCAACAGAATGGCAAGTTTCAATGACCCGAAATTTACTTTTGCCCCTATCGAAGTGATCGATCGGCTGCTCGAGATCCGCTCCGAACTCGGCTTTGCCGAGACGCTCTACCTTGACCGTTCTAACGAATTGACGGACATTTTGGATGCTTACGGCTTCGATATCTATGCGTTTTCGACGCAAAATGACAAGATAGATCTTAACCTGCCGTCAACGCCGGTTGTGCCTGGCGGGGATACGCTTCACTCGTCCGCGACCGGCCATTAGTACGCCTGATCTCAACACCGAACGCCGGAAGGTCTTTTTCCATCAACTTGGCATCGATGGGCGGATGCTTCCGGCGTTGTTTGATTTTCAAGTGCCATATTAGACCGCTTTCACGATGAACAAGGTGCCGTCGTCATCAAGGACCTTTCTTTCGGTGAAATCCGTCACGCCTTTCCGGACGTGATCGATCAGCTCCTTTGCAGGCAGATGTATTCCGTCCAGAACGCGTTTGGCGAATCTGTCAACGCCGTATTCTTCGCCAAGATCGTTAGCGGCCTCCGTGATCCCATCTGTGTAGATCACCATCACCTGGCCCGGTTCGAACCGAATAAAATGCTGGTGAAAATGAACGTCGTTGAACATCCCAAGCGGTTGATCCCCATACTCGACAAAGCGGTATTCACCGTCCGGCTTGATCAGAAGCGGCGGGTTGTGCCCGGCGTTCGAAAAGACGAACGTGCGGTTGGTTGAATCAAGGACGCCGTAGATCGCCGTGATGAATTGGTTGTCGTCGATGGATTCGTAAAGAAGGCTGCTCACCTTTGAGAACGCGACGTTAGGGGCATATCCGGTCTGAGCGCTCGTCCTTAACGAGGCTCTGAGGAAGGCCATCAGCAAAGCTGCCGGAATGCCCTTTCCTACTGCATCCGCGACCACGATCCCAAATTGGTCCTCAAAGAGCTTGACCCAATCATAGTAGTCGCCTGAAACCTCTTCCGCAGGAAAAATGAACGCGCTCACATCAAAGCCGGCAACGTCAGGATCATCTTCGGGAAGCAATTCGAGTTGAACTTTTCGTGCAATATCAAGCTGAGCCTCGATGCGCTTCTTTTCAACGACCTGCTCGTGCAGCCGAGCCTTTTCGATAATGATCGCAACCTGCGAAGTAAGAAGCTGCAGGACGGCAAGATCATCCTCGTTGTAGGAGTTCACTTCATCGCTTTCAAGATCGAAAGCTCCGATCACTCGATCGTTCGAGATGATCGGCGCAACCATCTCTGAACGAGTCCTTTCGCGTGCCCTGAAGTATCGCGGGTCTTGGCTGACATCCGGCGAGATGATCGGTTCGCCCGACTGCACCACCGCACCGAGGAAGCCTTCACCCATTCGAAGACGCGGTTCGATCAGCTCGAAACTCAGCTGATAACCGCGGATCGCTTTCGCCTTGAACAATTCTTTCGGGCTGCCCTCTTTCGGTTCGACAAGGTAAATACCGGCAGCGTCATACGGGATCAGCGAACCGAGCGTATCCATAACAAGGTTCAGTACTTCTTCCAGATCGAGCGATTGCGAGATCGTTTTCGTGATATCGAGAAGAAGACGCAGTTTGTCTTCGACGGTGAGTCTTGATGTGCGGTCGGATTGTTCGGGCTGAACCTGCTGCATTGAAAAGTGTCCGGGTCGAACGAGAAGCGAATCGCTGCCGTAAAATTCGCCCAAAACGAATATTATACACGATTCCTCGCGTTAGCCCTTGAAGAGATGTTCTTCGTATTCTGCCCAAAGACGGGAGATCTTGATACGAAACTCGACAAGCGCCGAACTCACGCCAAAATGACGAGCGATCTCGCGAACGGTCTTCCCTTCCCGGATCATCTTCTTTAGTCCGGAATACGGGACAAGTGCCGCGGCGCCGGTCGAATATGCTTCTTCTTCGATCGCGTGATTGTAATCCCGAGTCTTTGTTGTCTTGCCGTCGCTGTCCTTCACCGCAAGTTCGTTGGCCTTGTGGCCAAGAAAAACGTGGCTCACTTCTTCCATCAGGGTCGCAGCGTGTCGATTCTTGTTGTGTGTCGGGTTCAGAATGATCAGAGTGCGGCCGTCCGGAAGCGGTATCGACGCTGCGCCGCCCGACCAGGCATCCTTCCCTGCGCCAAGAAGATGTTCGCGGGCCGAGGCACCTAGAGCCAGGACCTCTTCAAAAGGCACGACCAGCAGATTCGCGTGTGCGGCAAGCTCGAACGGATCGAGACGGTCAGTGTCCGCCTTTAGGCCAGCGAACTGCCGCAGACCCTGCGCACGCATCTCGTAACGCCTTCCTTTCTCTGTAGGTGGAAATTCCTTTATCACGAGAAAATATCAAACGACCCCGGACGAGACACGCTGCGACGCATCTCAGCCGAAGCCGTTCCAAAAAACCAAATTCTCCCTAAACTTCCTTGTACTCCGAATCCACAACTTCACTCGAGAGAGCGACGCGGTAGTTATTCGATTGCTTCTGCATTGTGATCAGAAGGTCTTCCTTTTTCTTCAAGAGATCGGCCCGGTTAAACACTGATATCTCGAAATTATATCCGTGGGTGATCGCGTCTTTCGGGCAGGCCTCGACGCAGTAGCCGCAGAAGATGCAGCGGCCGTAATCGATGTTATAGACCTTCGCGTAGCGCTCATCGCGGCCGATGCGTTCAGCATACGGCCTTGCGTCCTGTTCGGCCTCGATGTAAATGCAGTCCGATGGACACGCCGCCGCACACAGATAACACGCAACGCATTTCTCCTTGCCGTTCTCATCGACATGCAGGAGATGCTGGCCGCGATAACGCGGCTGGACCGTGACCGGGACATCCGGATACTGCACCGTCCATTTCTCACGCGGAATCTCAGCGAGCGTGCGCTTCATACCCTTGACGACGGCAACAGTTGATTGAAGTACATCTGAAATTATTGACATCTATCTAAGTATGTCGTCGTCCCCGACAAAAGACAATGGGACGATCAAAATCCTCGTTGAAGCATCTGCATGCCGCCGAACGCAAACATAAAGACCAAGTAGGCGATGCTTAGCAGAAGGCCGACAATACCGGTGATCAGACCGACCATTGCCATGCCTGAGCCGCCGTAATGTGCGGGGTCGCTAGATGCTTTGCCCCGTGCCATAAAACCGAGAATGATCGCAACAAAGCTTGGCAGCACCGTACCGCAGCAGAGCGTGAATCCAAGAATGCCAAGGATCATCGAGACGATCGCAAGGGTCTTGCTTTGCCCGCCTGCGGCTGCGGCCGGAGGCGGAGGCGGAACCGGAAGCGGAGCTGACGGCTCGAACTGCGCTTGCGGAATCTGTGCGACGGGAGCGGCTGCCATCGGGACGGCCGGTATCGGTGCCGGCGGCTCGGGAAACGGCTGCTTCATGGTCGGCGGTTCGTCTTCGATGCCCGAAAGATCCGACGCCGGTTTCGGCACGCCGAACGGTGACGCAGGCGGTGCGATATCGCTGAAATTCGGAGCATTGCTGAAATGCGGAGAAGCGATCTCGGGCTCGGTGAATTTCGGAGGTTCGGGAACCGCCACGGGAATCGGTGCGGGCGGAATAGGCGCTGGCGGAGGCTCCGCGGCAGGTGCCTCGGGAATCTCCATGCCCGGATCGTCCTTTTCCTCCAGGATCGCCCGCATTTCATCGGCAGAGGCGACCATCGTCTTCATCATATCGCCGCCGCCCGGAGCTGGCAGATCGAGCATATTGTCCGGCTCTGCGATCGGCACAGGTGCATTGTCGGCTTCCGACGCGGCCTTTATCTCCGCGGGGCTCGCGACCATCGTTGCGTAAGGATCGACCGCCGGGGCATCGTCCACAAGCGGCGTGCCGTCCGCCTGGCAAAACTTCAACGCATCCTCAAAAGTGTTATCGCAGGTCGGGCATCGTTTCATAGGTTTTTCCTAAGCTACAAAGTTACGAAGTTACAGAGTTACGAAGTTACAGAGGTAAACTTCAGTCGCCGGATCGTGTGGGTAATTCGCACGTTGGTAAGGCACTCTTCGCAACTTCGCAGTCTCTTAACTCCGTAACTTTATACTCTTAACCGCTATACCAATTCAAGCCTGCTGAAGAAATATGCTATCTCGATCTGCGCATTTTCTTCAGAATCGGAGCCATGGACAGCGTTCTCGCCGATCGATGTCGCAAAGTCCTTGCGGATCGTGCCTTCAGCGGCATCTGCCGGATTCGTCGCGCCCATCAGTTCGCGCCAAGCCGGAACAGCATTGTCCTTTTCAAGCACAAGCACGACGCACGGGCCGCTTGACATAAAATCGCAAAGCTCATCGAAAAAGCCTTTGCCTGCGTGGACCGCATAAAAGCCTTCTGCCTGCTTACGCGTCTGGTGCACGAGCTTCATTCCGCGAATGGCAAAACCGCCGCCCAAGATCCGCGAAATGATCTGTCCATATTTCCCTGCCCGAACTGCGTCGGGCTTGATTATTCCGAATGTTAAGTTACTCATAAAGCAAACAGTCTAGCAGGAGAACCCCATCCCGCAAAAAACGCCGAGACACTTTCCAAAAGCCGCGGCTTTTCTTTGCGAACTTTGCGAACTTGCGGGCTTTGTGTCCCTTGCGTTTTGCATTTGGGCCAAACGCAAAGGCCGCGGTCAGTACCGTCTGCGTCAGCGGGTGGTCAGCGTTGCCGCAAGCCCGCACGTTGGTAAGGGCGTAACATTCAACGCAGATTCCCGCTGAATTGCCACGGCATTTATGCCGTGGGACCGTGCCACAAAACCAACCTCGGAGGCGGCTCGGCCGCCGACAAAACCTCGATGTTTGTTCCGTTCCGCGCGG
>OEIU01000025.1_pt1 | contig 135821 bp, 126 predicted proteins | sample 1539221 | NCBI WGS metagenome assembly OEIU01 (sample SAMN03792071, study PRJEB22550) | activated sludge metagenome | feature: wastewater treatment plant; material: activated sludge; isolation source: Wastewater treatment plant of a petroleum refinery complex | place: Argentina: Zarate... | reverse complement strand
GGCGCAGCAGCGCGGGGTCGAGGATGTCGGGCCGGTTCGTCGCCGCCATCACGATGACGCCGACGTTGGTCTCGAAGCCGTCCATCTCGACGAGCATCTGGTTCAAGGTCTGCTCGCGCTCGTCGTTGCCGCCGCCGAGGCCGGCGCCGCGGTGGCGCCCGACGGCGTCGATCTCGTCGATGAAGATGATGCACGGCGCGCTCTTCTTGGCCTGCTCGAACATGTCGCGCACGCGCGCGGCGCCGACGCCGACGAACATCTCGACGAAGTCGGAGCCGCTGATGCTGAAGAACGGCACCTTCGCCTCGCCGGCGATCGCCTTCGCGAGCAGCGTCTTGCCGGTGCCGGGCGGGCCTACGAGCAGCACGCCGCGCGGAATGCGGCCGCCGAGCTTCTGGAACTTCTGCGGGTCCTTCAGGAAGTCGACGAGTTCGGCGACCTCCTCCTTCGCCTCGTCGCAGCCGGCGACGTCGGCAAAGGTCGTCGTGTTGTTCGCCTCGTCGAGCATGCGCGCCTTGCTCTTGCCGAAGCTGAAGGCGCCGCCCTTGCCGCCGCCCTGCATCTGTCGCATGAAGTAGACCCAGACCCCGATCAGGAGCAGCATCGGCCCCCAGCTGATCAGGATGCTCATCAAGAGCGACGGCTCCTCGCGCGGCTTGACGTCGAATTTCACGCCCGAATTGATCAGATCGCCGACCAGCCCGCGATCAAGGTAGGTCGCTGTCGTATGCAGGCGCTTGTCGTCGTTCGTGATGGCGAGGATGTCGGTGCCGTTCGGACTCTCCTGAAGCGTCACGGAACGGATGCGCTTGGCCCGTACTTCGTCGAGGAAGTCGGAGTACGCGATCTGGCTCCCCTGCGTCGTGCCGCGGTCGAATTGCTTGAAGACGGTGAACAGCACGAGTGCGATCACCATCCACACGGCAACTTTCGAGAACCATTGATTGTTCAACGCGGCTCCTTCCTGCCTTGCAGCACCTGGCACGCGAAGGGGCGCACCACTACCACCGTATCTGGGGACGATTCTAGTCGAGTCAAGCTCTATTCGCGCTGCGGTGCAACACGGGCGGAACGCGTTTCATCCGAGGCTATCGACCGGCCTGCTCGCCTCCTTGAGACCGCGTCCGACAAGAAAGGTTTCGGCCGATCGGTCGCGCGATGCCTTCGGCTTGATCGGCTTGACGACTCGAAACGTCTTCTTGAAAAGCTCGACCGTCTGGCTGTAGCCGCTGCCGTGAAAGACCTTGCACACCAGCGCGCCTTCGGCGACCAGATGCCGGCCGGCGAACTCGACTGCCAGTTCGACCAGATCCGCCATGCGCGCGGCATCCGAACTCGGGATGCCCGATAGATTGGGGGCCATGTCGGAGACGACGGCGTCGACCTTGCGCCCGGCGAGCGCCTCTTCGAGCCGGCGCAGAACCTGCTCTTCGCGGAAGTCGCCCTGCAGGAAGCGCACACCGTCGATCGGCTCGAAGTCGAGGATATCGAGCGCGATGATCGCGCCGTCGAGCGCGCCACCGCCGCGCGGGGTGAACTTGCGGCGCAGATATTGGCTCCACGCGCCGGGCGCGGCGCCGAGATCGACGACCAGCTGCCCCGGTGCGAGCAGGCCGAGTTCCGCGTCGATTTCCGCGAGCTTGTACGCTGCACGCGCGCGGTAGCCTTCCTTCTGCGCGAGCTTGACATAGGGATCGTTCAGATGGTCGTGCAGCCAGGCCTTGTTGAGCTTCTTGCTCTTCGATCGGATCTTCATGCGCGCCCCTCGCGCTGCCTCGATAATCGGCCCATGCCCGCACTCCAGCTCGACTCGTCCCAACGCAAGGACCGCCGCGCCCTCGCCCACCACCTCGACCCGGTCGTGATGATCGGCGCCGACGGCTTGACGGCGGCCGTCGTGCGCGAGATCGACCACGCGCTCGATGCCCACGGCCTGATCAAGATCCGCGTCTTCAGCGACGACCGCACCGTGCGCGAGGCGATGCTCGCGCAGCTGAGCGACCAGCTTGGCGCGGCGCCGGTCCAGCATATCGGCAAGCTGCTCGTGCTGTGGCGTCCGGTGCCGGTGAAGGAAAAGTCGCCGCGCGAGGATCGCGGCGCTGGACCGAAAGTCGTCAAGCTGGTCAAGTTCTCGAAGAGCGGCAACCACCGCCCGCAGGTGAAGAAGGTGAAGGTGCTTGGCAATCAGCGCATCACGGCGGGCGGCGAGATCAAGCGCGCACGCAAGCGTGCGACGAGCCAGAAGAAGGCGCCAGGCCGCTGAGCGTCGCCGCCGCGATCAACACGCCGCGAGCCGCCACCCAAGCACGATCACGAGCAAGGTCTTGAGGGCGAAGAAAAGGACCGATACGAGGTGCAGGGTCGAGAAGGCGAGAGCGCCCTGCCCGGCGCGCGCCGCCTCCATCAGCGGCTGCACCGCGAAGTAGCCCGCCACGGTGCAAAAGAGCGTGCCGAGCACGAGCAGCACATTGCCGCTGACGACCGAACCGATTCCCGCCGCGGCGTTCGCGCGTGCCTGGCGGCGCACGATGATGTAGATCAAGAGCGCGAAGGCGAGGCTCGTGTGCGCCTCGTAGGCGAGAACGCGCGTGGCGACGCGGCCAGCATCCGGCGTCGGCAGCACCGCAAACGGCACCCGGGTCGCGATCAGCGCGACGCACAGCAGCATCCCGGCCCAGACCCCCGCCAGCAGGCCGCCGAGACGCAGCGACACGTGCCGCGCGGCGCGCACGTCAGATATAGCGCACCCCGACGATCTCGTAGCGCCGCACACCGCCGGGGGCCTGCACATCGGCGACGTCGCCCGCGCTGCGGCCGATCATCGCGCGCGCGATCGGCGAGCCGATCGAGATCAGCCCCTGCTTCAGGTCGGCCTCGTCCTCGCCGACGATCTGGTAGGTCACCTTCGCGCCGTTGTCCTCGTCTTCGAGGTCGACCGTCGCGCCGAAAACGACCCGCCCGTCGGCATTCAGGCTCGCAGGATCGATGATCTGCGCCGCGGCGAGCTTGCCCTCGATCTCGAGGATGCGGCCCTCGATGTGGCCTTGCTTGTCCTTCGCCGCCTCGTACTCGGCATTCTCGGACAGGTCGCCGTGCGAGCGCGCTTCGGCAATCGCGGCGATCACCGCGTGACGCTCGAAGGTTTTCAACTGGTGCAGCTCCTGCTTGAGCTTTTCGGCGCCGCGCATCGTGAGGGGAATCGTGGCCATGACAAACCTGGATCGAAGCTGATGGGAGGAGATGGAAATCCGGCGCCCGGCGGTGCGGCCGTCCACAGGAGCGAGGGACGAGCGGCGCCGCGCGGAGGCAAGAAAGCCAAACCGCCGCCGCTCCCGGTCATCGGGAGCGCTGGCGGCGGCGGATAACGAAGTTTAGTTCAACTCGGCGTGCAGGGTTTGCAACGAAGTCACAACCAGATCAGGCTCGTATTTCATCGCTTCGACCGCGGCCTCGCATCCCGCCATGCTGGTGTAGTAGGTGACGCGCTGCGCGATCGCCGCCTGGCGGATATGGCGCGAATCGGCGATCGCGGTGCGCGTCTCGTCGACCGTCGTGAAGATGAGCGCGATCTCGTCGGCCTTGAGCATGTCGACGATGTGCGGCCGGCCGTCCTTGACCTTGTGCACCGCCCGCACCGGCACGCCGGCGGCGCCGATCGCCGCCGCCGTGCCGCGCGTGGCGATGATCTGGTAGCCCAGCGCGTGCAGTTCGCGGGCGAGCTCGACGGCGCGCGGCTTGTCGCCGTCGCGCACCGTGATGCAGACATTGCCGCGGTCGGGCAGGCGCGAGCCGGCGCCGAGCTGGCTCTTGAGCATCGCCTCGCCGAAGCTGCGGCCGGTGCCCATCACCTCGCCGGTCGAGCGCATCTCGGGCCCGAGGATCGGGTCCACGCCGGGGAACTTGTTGAACGGGAAGACCGCCTCCTTGACCGAGAAATACGGCGGGATCACTTCGCGCGGCGGCCGGCCGTCGCGTCCGCGCTGCGCCGCCAGGCGCGTGCCTGCCATGCAGCGCGCGGCGATCTTCGCCAGCGGCTGCCCGGTCGCCTTCGAGACGAACGGCACGGTGCGCGACGCGCGCGGGTTGACTTCGAGCACGTAGACGACCGCCTCGCTGCCGTCGCCGTCGGTATTGCCCTGGATCGCGAACTGCACGTTCATCAGGCCGCGCACCTCGAGCGCCTTGGCCATCAGCGTCGTCTGGCGCCGCAGTTCGTCCTGCAGCTTCGGCGGCAGCGTGTACGGCGGCAGCGAGCACGCCGAGTCCCCCGAGTGCACGCCGGCCTGCTCGACGTGCTCCATGATGCCGCCGATCATGACCTCGACGTCGTCGCCGATGCAGTCGACATCGACCTCGATCGCGTCGTCGAGGAAGCGATCGAGCAGCACCGGCGACTTCTCCGACACCTTGACCGCCTCGCGCATGTAGCGCTCGAGGTCCTTCTCGCCGTGCACGATCTCCATCGCGCGGCCGCCGAGCACATAGCTCGGCCGCACGACGAGCGGATAGCCGATCTCGGCGGCGAGCAGCTTGGCCGCCTCTTCGGTGCGCGCGGTGCGGTTCGGCGGCTGGCGCAGGCCGAGCGTATGCAGCAGCTTCTGGAAGCGCTCGCGGTCCTCGGCGATATCGATGCTGTCGGGCGAGGTGCCGATGATCGGCACGCCGGCGCGCTCGAGGTCGAGCGCGAGCTTGAGCGGCGTCTGCCCGCCGTACTGCACGATGACGCCGGTGGGCTTCTCCTTGTCGACGATCTCGAGCACGTCTTCGAGGGTGACCGGCTCGAAATACAGGCGGTCCGAGGTGTCGTAGTCGGTCGAGACCGTCTCCGGGTTGCAGTTGACCATGATGGTCTCGTAGCCGTCCTCGCGCATCGCCAGCGCGGCGTGCACGCAGCAGTAGTCGAACTCGATGCCCTGGCCGATGCGGTTCGGCCCGCCGCCGAGGACCATGATCTTCTTGCGCTGCGTCGGTTCGGCCTCGCACTCCTCCTCGTAGGTCGAATACATGTAGGCCGTCTGCGTCGCGAACTCGGCGGCGCAGGTATCGACGCGCTTGTAGACCGGACGTACGCCGTGCGCGATGCGCGCTTCGCGCACCGCGTGCTGGTGCGTGCCGAGCAGCTTCGCAAGCCGCCGGTCCGAGAAACCCTTGCGCTTGAGAAAGCGAAGCTCGGCCGCCGAAAGGCTCGCAAGCGTCCGATCGGCAAGCGCCCCCTCGGTCTGCACGAGCTGCTCGATCTGGGCCAGGAACCAGGGGTCGATCGCGGTTTCCTCGTATACCGCTTCGAGCATCATGCCGGCCCGGAATGCATCGGCGACGTACAAGAGCCGCTCGGGGCCGGGCTCGCCGATCTCCTGCATGATCTCTTCGAGGTCGTCGCTGCGCTCGGCGAGGCCGTCGATGCCGGTCTCGAGGCCGCGCAGCGCCTTTTGCAGACTTTCCTGGAAGGTGCGGCCGATCGCCATCACCTCGCCGACCGATTTCATCTGCGTCGTCAGGTGCGAATCGGCGGCCGGGAATTTTTCGAACGCGAAGCGCGGCACCTTGGTGACGACGTAGTCGATGCTCGGCTCGAACGATGCCGGCGTCGCGCCGCCCGTGATCTCGTTGCGCAGTTCGTCGAGCGTATAGCCGACGGCGAGCTTGGCGGCGACCTTGGCGATCGGAAAGCCGGTCGCCTTCGACGCCAGCGCCGACGAACGGCTGACGCGCGGATTCATCTCGATCACGACGAGCCGGCCGTTGTCCGGATTGACGGCGAACTGGACGTTCGAACCGCCGGTGTCGACGCCGATCTCGCGCAGGATCGCGATCGACGCGTTGCGCATCATCTGGTACTCGCGGTCGGTCAGCGTCTGCGCCGGCGCGACGGTGATCGAGTCGCCGGTATGCACGCCCATCGGGTCGAGGTTCTCGATCGAGCAGACGATGATGCAGTTGTCGACGCGGTCGCGCACGACCTCCATCTCGAACTCTTTCCAGCCGATCAGCGACTCCTCGATCAGCAGCTCGTTGGTCGGCGACAGGTCGAGCCCGCGCTTGCAGATCTCCTCGAACTCCTGCGGGTTGTAGGCGATGCCGCCGCCGGTCCCGCCGAGCGTGAAGCTCGGCCGGATGACGAGCGGAAAGCCGGAGGCCTCGGTGGACGCCGCGGCGTCGGCCGCCCCGGCGCGCACGGCGCTGTGGCCGGCGGCGAGCTCCTGCGTGATGCGCCGCTGCACGGCGAGCGCCTCCTCCATCGAGTGCGCAATGCCGCTCTTGGCCGAATGCAGGCCGATGCCGGTCATCGCGTCCTTGAATTTCAGCCGGTCCTCGGCCTTCTCGATCGCATGTTCGTTGGCGCCGATCATCTCGACGCCGTGCTTCGCGAGCACGCCGTAGCGGTGCAGGTCGAGCGCGCAGTTGAGCGCGGTCTGGCCGCCCATCGTCGGCAAGAGCGCCATCTTCTCGTGCGGATGTGCCGCGCGCTCCCGGGCGATGATGCGCTCGACGACCTGCCAGGTGATCGGCTCGATATAGGTTGCGTCGGCCATGTCCGGGTCGGTCATGATCGTCGCCGGGTTGCTGTTGACGAGGATGACGCGGTAGCCCTCCTCGCGCAGCGCCTTGCAGGCCTGGGCGCCGGAATAGTCGAACTCGCAGGCCTGGCCGATGATGATCGGCCCGGCCCCGATGATGAGGATCGAATGCAGGTCAGTGCGCTTGGGCATGGGGCTTCTCGGTATGCGCGGCGGCCATCAGGGCGACGAAGCGATCGAACAGGTCGCCGATCTCGTGCGGGCCGGGCGACGCCTCGGGGTGGCCCTGGAAGCCGAACGCCGGCCGGTCGGTTCGCACCATGCCCTGCAAGGTATCGTCGAACAGGCTGCAGTGGGTCGCCTGCAGTGTCGGCGGCAGGCTCGCCGCGTCGACCGCGAAGCCGTGGTTCTGGCTCGTGATCGCGACACGCTGCGAAGCCAGGTCCTGCACCGGATGATTCGCGCCGTGGTGGCCGAATTTCATCTTGAACGTCCTCGCGCCGGTGGCGAGCGCCATCAACTGGTGCCCGAGGCAGATGCCGAAGGTCGGAATGCCGCTATCGATCAGGACCCGCGTCGCCTCGATCGCATAGTCGCAGGCCCCGGGGTCGCCGGGGCCGTTGGAGAGGAAGATTCCGTCCGGCGCGAGCGCGAGCGCTTCGGCCGCCGGCGTCTGCGCGGGCACGACCGTGACGCGGCAGCCGCGGCTCGCGAGCATGCGCAGGATATTGCGCTTCACGCCGAAGTCGTAGGCGACGACGTGAAAGCGCGCCTTCTGCAACTGCCCGAACCCGCTGTCCGCGGCGTCGAGCGACCATTCGGTCTGCGTCCACTCGTAGCGCTCGCGGGTGCTGACGACGCGCGCGAGGTCGAGCCCCGTCATGTCCGGCGCCGATCGCGCGGCGGCGACCGCCTTGTCCCGGTGCGCGCCGGTGATCGCTTCGCCGTCGCCGAGCGCGAGGATGCAGCCATTTTGCGCGCCACTCGTGCGCAGGATGCGCGTCAGGCGCCGGGTGTCGATCTCGGCGATCGCGACCGTGCCCTGCTCGCGCAGATAGTCGGCGAGGGTCTGCGTGCTGCGAAAGTTCGACGCCCGCAGCGCGCTGTCGCGAACGATCAAGCCGGCGGCCTGGATGCGGCCGGATTCGGCGTCCTGCTCGTTCACCCCGGTATTTCCGATGTGCGGGTAGGTCAAGGTGACGATCTGGCGGCAATAGCTCGGGTCGGTCAGGATTTCCTGATAGCCCGTCATCGCGGTGTTGAAGACGACCTCGCCGATCGTCTGCCCGCTGGCGCCGATCGCGACGCCCTCGAAGATCGTGCCGTCGGCGAGCGCGAGCAGGGCAGGGGCTTGCATGGGCAGCAGTGGCAGCGGCACGCGGTTCTCCGTATTTGTGCGCGCCCGGCGCTGCATCGAGAGCGCGAACCCGGCAAAGAAGCGGTGCGGATTCGGCCGGCCCCCAGCCGATTGCGGCAACGATCGGCGCGGGACTCGCCAGGCGGCGATGGAAGAAGTCAAACCTTGCAATTGTAGCGGAGCGGCCCCATTTCGCTGTCATGCCCGCGGGCCCGCGGGCCGTCATCGGGCCTTGCCAGCAGGGCAACCGGGCCGCTTCGGGAGCGCGACATGCCCGAGTCGCGATGAAGGGAACTAGAATGGTGCGCGCGGGATCAGACCCCGTGCAACTTCCCCCACCCACACTGGAGGCTCAATGAATCAGACCCTGCAACCTGTCTACGCCGGCCGTACCGGCAGCGCGGATGTCGTTGCCCAGCGCAACCGGGTGCTGCGAAATACCTACTGGCTGCTCGCGCTGTCGATGATCCCGACCGTGCTCGGCGCCTGGATCGGTGTCGCCACCGGCATCACCGCGACGATGTCGCCAGGCATCAGCCTGATCGTCTTCCTCGGCGGCGCTTTCGGCCTGATGTTCGCGATCGAGAGAACGAAGAATTCCGCCGTCGGCGTGCCGGTGCTGCTCGGCTTCACGTTCTTCATGGGCCTGATGCTGTCGCGCCTGATCGGGGCCGTGCTCGGCTTCTCGAACGGTACCGGGCTGATCATGACGGCATTCACCGGCACCGCCCTCGTCTTCTTCGGCATGGCGACGATGTCCACCGTCATCAAGCGCGACCTGAGCAACATGGGCAAGTGGCTCTTCATCGGCGTCATCATGCTGCTGGTGGCCGGCATCGCCAACGTGTTCATCCAGTCGGGGCCGCTGATGATCACGGTTTCGGTCCTCGCCATCGGCATCTTCTCGCTGTTCATCCTGCACGACCTCAAGCGTGTGCGCGATGGCGAAGAGACGAACTACATCACGGCGACGCTGGGCGTCTACCTGAGCCTGTTCAACGTGTTCCAGTCGCTGCTCGCGCTGCTCGGCATCTTCGGCGGCAACAGCGATTGATGCGTCGCGGGCGTTGCCTGCATCGAAAAGCGGGGCCTGCGGGCCCCGTTCGCATTTGCGCGCGGCGCGAAGAGCGTCCTCCCTGCCGTCCACGCGCTTGCGGCAACGTCAGGCGCGCTCGAAGACCGCGATGCTCTCGACGTGGGCGGTGTGCGGGAACATATTGACGATTCCCGCCGCGCTGCAGCGATAGCCGGCCTGGTGCACGAGCAAGCCGGCGTCGCGCGCAAGCGTCGCCGGGTTGCAGCTCACGTAGACGATGCGCCGCGGCGGCCGCCAATCGATGTTGCGATGCGAATCGGCCATCAGCTCGGCAAGCGCCTTGACGAGCGCGAAAGCGCCCTCGCGCGGCGGATCGACGAGCCACTTGTCGGCCGTGCCGTCGCCTGCCAGCGCCTGCGCGGTGATCTCGAACAAGTCGCGTGCCGCGAACCGTGTCCGGCGCGCGAGTCCGGGGTGGGCCTTCTCGTTCGCGGCGGCATTGCTCAGTGCGCGCGCGACGAGCGCCTCGCTGCCTTCGACCCCGAGCACCTCGCGCGCGCGCGTCGCGATCGGCAACGTGAAATTGCCCAGGCCACAGAACCAGTCGATCACGCGATCCGAAGGCCCAGGCTCGAGCAGGCGCAGCGCGCGGCCGACGAGCACGCCGTTGATATACGGGTTGACCTGTGTGAAATCGGTCGGCAGGAAGGGCATCGTGAGGCCGAACTCGGGCAGCGCGTAGTCGAGCCTCGCGTCACCCGCGTCGAGCGGCGTCACCGTCTCCGGCCCCTTGGGCTGAAGCCACCACTGCACGCCGTGCGCCTGGCCGAATGCGCGCAGGCGCGCCAGGTCGGCGTTGCTCATCGGCTCGAGATGGCGCAGCACGAGCGCGGTCGCCGCATCGCCGGCCGCCAGTTCGATCTGCGGCAGCCGGTCGCGCTGCTCCATCGCGCCGATCAGTTCGCGCAGCGGCAGCAGCAGCGCGCTGACGTGCGGCGGCAGCACGGCGCAAGTCGACATGTCGGCCACGTAGCTCGACTTGCGTTCGTGAAACCCGACCAGCACCACACCCTTCTTGTGCACGTGGCGCACCGAAAGCCGGGCCCGATGGCGGTAGCCCAGGGCCGGCCCCTCGATCGGACGCAGCATCCGCTCGGGGCGCACCTTGGCCAGATGCTGCAGGTTGTCCTCGAGAACGCGCTGCTTCACCGCCACCTGCGCCGCGGCGTGAAGATGCTGCACCTTGCAGCCGCCGCAGGCGCCGGCATGCAAGCCGAAGTGCGGACATGCGGGCCGCACGCGCTGCGCGCTCTCGCGCCGGATCTCGACCGCGCTGGCCCGCTCCCAGTGCGCCTTGCGGCGCGATACGCTGACCCGCACCGTTTCGCCCGGAAGGGCGCCCTCGATGAAGACGACCTTGCCGGCGGCGTTGCGCGCGACACCCTGGGCCTCGAGATCGAGCGATTCGACCGTCAGCCATTCCTGTGCATCCGTCATTGGTAGATGTTGGCCCGTTTCAGGCCCGAAGGTCGATAACAGCGCCAACACCCCCGTTCAAACCGTGCGTGCGGATTTCCCGCACACGGCTTGCCAGTGGTCTGTCGGCTCGCAGCATTACGCGATCCTCCCCTTGCCAGGAGGTTTGCCCGGGTAGCGGATCGTCCCGCGCAGGCGATGCAGTCCAAAGCTTTCGAAGTAGTCACGGTCCCAGTGCCGGGTTTGACCCGCCCGCACGTTGCGCCCCGCACGCTTGACGCGTAGGCCTCGCAGCCGCTTCACCACGTAGTCGTCCACGTCGATGAAGTGGTTGGCCGCGTTGCCCAGTTGCCTGAGCCGCTCGAGCGCCTGCTGCGCACTGCGCCGGGGCCTGAACCCATACGAGCACGCACCGAAGTCCGCCTCGAAGATCGGCTCGAGCACCAGCTTGGCCGCCATCTGCGCCACCCGGTCTCGCACCGTCGGGATGCCCAGAGGCCGTCTGGCCCCGTCTGCCTTTGGAATGTAGGCGCGCCGCACGACTTGCGCACCGTACTCACCCGCGCGCAGCACCTCACCGAGTTCCTCCAGGAAGCGCTCGACTCCGTACCGCTCGACTTCGTCAATCGTCACCCGATCAACACCCGCTGCGCCCCTGTTGCGGCGCACTCGCTTCCACGCCTCCTGCAGGACGTCACCCCTGCAGATCTGGCCGTACAACGCATGGAAGCGTCTCCCCGGTGCCCGCTTGGCTGCGGCCCAGAGCTGCCTTTGCAGTTGTCGCACTTTGTCGCCCGACTCGCGTCCGGCGGGGTCCTTAGGCCCGGTCTGGCCGGCCATTCCCTCGCACCTACCCGCTATCTCAGCATGACCACCCCAGGGACCCTTCCCGCCAGCCGCGTTTTGCTGCACGGCCTTCGTCGAAGCTCTCGCCTCGTCCAGTACTACGATCCCCTCGGACTCCCGCTGCGCATGGCTCGACTTCGCCTTGGGCTTATACGAGCGCATCTGCCCCGACACGGGCCGCGCAGACGGGCCTCTCACGTTCCACACCAGTCCTTGCACACGTGCTGCGCCCCATACCCCGCCGCAGCCACCAGCGCGCTTCGGTTCTTGCGCCAGCGGTGTTGCCTTCACCGTGACATGAGCGGCTCGGCCTGCGGGTTGTATATCTGTCGAGGCTGCAGGCTTCACTTCATGTTGCGGCCCGCGTGCTTGCTCCCCGCTGCGCGGCTCGCGCCGCCTCACGGGCTCTTGACGCCCCGCTCGGGCACAGAGGTCTCCCACCTGTACCTGGGGCCTGCTACCCGGCGCACCGACGCCTACCGGGACGGGACTCTCACCCGTTGGACTGGCGCAGCAGGCAGCCGCCCTTCCTCCCCCTCGCAGGTTCAGTCGGGCTTTTGCTTCGTGACGCACCATGCGGCGGATTATCCGGGCGGCTCGAGGCGCGCTCATGCACAATCCTCAGTCCGAACTCGCGCGCCCGGTCAGATGAAAGCCATCGCCCTCCTCGTCACCGTAGCCGGTCTGGCCCTTGCCGGCACGGCCAGCGGGCAGATTGTCGGCGAGCTCGCCGCGTCGCCGATCTCGCGCTTCAACGCCGACGACAACCGGCTGCTTCTCGGCGCGATCGACAAGGCGCTGGCGGACAACGCCGATGGCGCGACGCTCGAGTGGAAGAGCGAGCAGACGCCGGCGCAGGGCAGCGTCACGCCGCGGCGCAGCTTCGAGGCCGACCGCATGCCGTGCCGCGAACTGGTGATCGCGACGCAATACCGCTCGCGCAATGCGCAAAGCGTGCACACCTTCTGTCGCGACAACTCGGGCGCCTGGAAGCTGCGCTCCTGAACGCACAGGTTTCGCGGCGCCGATCGTCACGACCTTTTCGAAGAGAACTGCATATGCAACAGGCTCCGCGCGACCTCGTGCGCACGACGCTCGGCGTGCTGGCCATCGGCGGGCTGATCATGGCCGTCTTCTGGATTCTGCGGCCGTTCCTCGCGGCGACGATCTGGGCGACGATGATCGTCGTCGCCACCTGGCCGCTGATGCTTTGGTTCGAGTCGCGACTGTGGGGCCGGCGCTCGCTTGCCGTCGGCGTCATGACGCTGCTCTTGCTGCTGCTCTTCGTGGCGCCGCTGATGCTTGCGATCGCGGCCATCGTCAAGCATTCGGCGGCGATCGTCGATGCCGCGAAGATGGTGATTCACTTTCGCATGCCGCCGCCTCCGGATTGGCTGTCCGGCATCCCGTTCGTCGGCGAGATGGCGCGCGACGCCTGGCTGCAACTCGGGAGCATCCGGGCGCAGGATGTGGTCAGCCAGGTGATGCCGTATGCCGACGATATCGCCAGGTGGTCGGTCTCGCAGGCCGGCAGCCTCGGTGCGCTGCTGGTGCAGTTTCTGCTCGTCGTCGTGCTGTCGGCGCTGATGTATGCCGGCGGCGAGGCGGCCGCGCGCGCGGTGCGCCGCTTCGGCGAGCGGCTGGCAGGCCACTACGGGGTGACAGCGGTCACGCTCGGCGGGCAGGCGATTCGCGGCGTGGCGCTCGGCGTCGGGATCACTGCCGTGGTTCAGGCCGGGATCGGCGGCATCGGGCTCGCGATCGCCGGTGTGCCGCTGGCCGGCCCGCTCACCGCGCTGATGCTGATGCTGTGCATCGCGCAGATCGGGCCGTTCGTGGTGTTGATTCCCGCCATCGCGTGGGTCTACTGGAGCGGCGACATGTTCTATGGCACGGTGCTGCTCGTTTTCGGCTCGGTCGCGATGACGATCGACAACATCATCCGCCCGGCGCTCATCCGGCGCGGCGCCGACCTGCCGCTGCTGCTGATCTTCGCCGGCGTGATCGGCGGGCTGCTCGCCTTCGGCCTGGTCGGCATCTTCATCGGGCCCGTGGTGCTCGCCGTGGCCTACACGCTGGTCGATGCCTGGATCAGCGATGGTGGGGCGCTTGGCAAGACGGCCGACGACGCCTGACGCGGTTCGCCGCTGCCGCGCCGGCGCGGCCGCCCGCCATTCCTTAATTCTGGCCAAATCAAGACGACGCTTTCGAACGGCTGCAGCGCCTAGAATTCTTAAACTTCCGGGGCTCGATCGATGAACTGCAAGCCGGCTCTCCCCTTCGTCCTATCGCTTGCGATCGGCTTGGCGCCGCCATCATGGGCACAAACGGCGACCTCCGTCGCGGCGGCGCCGCAAGGCACCGCAGCCGCGCAGCCGTTCTCGCAGGGCGAGCTCGAATCCATGCTCGCACCGATCGCGCTCTACCCGGACGCGCTGCTCTCGCAGATCATGATGGCCTCGACCTACCCGCTCGAGATCGTCGAGGCGGCGCGCTGGCGCAAGGCGAATGCATCGCTCAAGGACAAGGCGCTCGAGGATGCGCTGCAGAAACAGAGCTGGGACGAGAGCGTCAAGTCGCTCACCGCCTTTCCCGACGTGCTCGATCGCATGAACCAGGATCTGGCCTGGACCCAGAAGCTCGGCGACGCCTTCCTCGCCCAGCAGGATCAGGTGATGGACACCATCCAGTCGCTGCGCGCGAAGGCGCAGACGGCCGGGCATCTGCAGAGCAACGAGCAGCAGAAGGTCGAGGTCCAGCAGACCGACAACAAGCAGTACATCGTCATCGAGCCGGCCAATCCGCAGGTCGTCTATGTGCCCGTCTACCAGCCGGCCGTGGTCTACGGCGCCTGGGGCTACCCGGCCTACCCGCCCTACTACCCGTCGTACTGGTATCCGCCCGGTGCGGCATTCGTCGGCGGCTTCTTCTGGGGCGTGGGCATCGCCGCCGGCGCGGCGCTCTGGGGCGGCTGGGGCTGGCACAACCACGACGTGAATATCAACGTCAACCGCTACAACAGCTTCAACCGCACGAATATCAGCAACACCAACTGGAGCCACAACGTCAACCACCGCGGCGCGGTGCCGTATCGCGACGCCGGCTCGCGCGACAAATACCGGCAGAACGATCGCCAGGCGGCGCAGGCGCGCGAGCAGTTCCGCGGCCGCGACGATTCGCTCGGCGGCGCGGGATTGAACGACCGCAAGGGCCTGCAGGAGGTGCAGCGCGACCACGGCAATCGCGCCGCCGCGGGCGCCGCAACGCGCGACGTGGCGGCCGATCGGGGCCACGCGGGTGCGCGGGACATGGGCAGCACCCGCGGCGATGCGGGCGCCGCGTCGCGCAATATGTCCGAACTCGGCGGCGGCAACCGCACGGCCACGTCGCGCGGCGATCATGCGAGCGCCTTCTCGGGCGGCAACGGCGCGCAGGCGCGCCAGGCGTCCAGTCGCGGCCACTCGAGCATGGGGGCGGCGCCCCGGGGTGGCGGCGGGGCGCGGGCCGGCGGCAGCGGCGGCGGGCGCGGCGGGCGGCGCTGAGCCTGCCTGGCGGCACGTCCGATTCCGATTTCGCACTGGAAACCACGATGAAACCTGAAGCTCACCAGAGGCCGGGTCTGCGCCCGATCGCCTTCGCGTTGCTGGCCGCCTTCGCGTTGTCGGTTTCCGCCGCGCAGACGTTCGCCGCCGAGACGGATGCGGCCGCGGCGACGACCGCCGCGAAGCGATCGAATCCGCAGCGCATCTATTTCGCGACGCCGCAGGAGGGCTTCGACGCGCTGGTCGCCGCCCTGCGCAAGAACGACGACAAGGAGGTCGGCCGCCTGCTCGGGCCCGGACACGCCGCAATCGTCGATTCGGGCGATGCCGCCGCGGACCGCGACGCCGCGGCGCAGTTCGTCGCCGCATACGATGCCAGGCACATCGTCCAGATGGACGGCGAGGCCAAGGCCCGCATCGCGACCGGCGAGACCGAGTGGCCGATGCCGGTGCCGATGGTCAAGTCCGACGCCGGCTGGAGTTTCGACGCGAAGGCGGGCGAGCAGGAACTGCTGGCACGCCGCATCGGCCGCAACGAGCTCGATACGATCGAATCCTGCCGCGCCTTCATCGACATGCAGGACGAATATGCCGAGGTCGACCGCAACGGCGACGGACTGCTCGAGTATGCCGACCGCATCGTCTCGTCGCCGGGCAAGCATGACGGGCTCTACTGGCCGGCCAGGGAAGGCGAACCGCAAAGCCCCGCCGGGCCGCTGCTTGCCGACGCCGCACAGGGCTATCGCAAGGGGGTCGCGACGCCGTATCACGGCTACTACTACCGCATCCTCACGGCGCAAGGCAAGCATGCGCCGGACGGCGCGATGAGCTACTACGCCAACGGCAAGCTGATCGGCGGCGTCGCGCTGATCGCCTATCCGGCCAAATACCGCAATTCGGGCGTCAAGACCTTCATCTGCAGCATGAGCCAGCTCGTCTACGAGAAGGACCTCGGCCCCGACACCGCAGCCAAGGCCAGGAACATCAAGGCCTATGACCCGGACGAGACATGGACGAAGGTCGATTGAGATGATGCCTCGCAATTCACTCCTGCAAGACGCGAAGCGCCGGGTGGCGCTTCGCGCGGGGCTCGGGCTTGCAGCCGCGCTCGTCGTCGCCGGCTGCGAGACGACGCCCGGCGTCGCGCCGCCGGCCGGGATGGCGATCTCGAAGACGCCGCTCATCGGCAAATTCGTCTGGCGCGACCTGATGACGGACGACCCGGCGCTCGTGAAGCCGTTCTACGCCGCGCTGTTCGGCTGGGAGTATGTCGAACGCACCGCGCAGGGCCGGCCCTACACCCTCGTCAAATCGGGCGGGCACTATATCGGCGGCATCGCCAGGGCCGAGCGCCGGATTCCCGATCAACCCAACGCGCAGTGGCTGAGCTTCCTGTCGGTGGCCGATGTCGACCACGCCGCGCAGCAGACGCGCTCGGCCGGCGGCAGTGTCGTGCTGGCGCCGTTCGATTTGCCCAAGGTGGGCCGGGCCGCCGTCGTCCTCGACCCGCAGGGGGCGCCGCTCGGCCTCGTCCGCGCCGCGTTCGGCGATCCGGCCGACGCGCCGCAGCCGACGCTGAACCACTTCCTGTGGACCGAAGAACTGGTGCCCGATCCGCGCGCCGCGGCGGGGTTCTATTCCGCGCTCGCCGGCTTCGAAGTCGTCACCCAACTCGACGGCGAGCGCCCCTTCCTGCTGCTGCGCAAGGGCCGCGATCGGGCCGCGATCATGCGCACGCCGATCGAAGGCATGCGTCCGCAGTGGCTGGTCTCGGTGAGGGTCGCCGACCCGGCAGCGAGCGCGCAGCGCGCCAGGCAACTCGGCGGCACGGTGCTCGTCGCTCCGCATCCGAAGGTCCGCAACGGGTCGATCGCCTTGATCAAGGATCCGGCCGGCGCGCTGATCGCGCTGCAGAAGTGGACGTCCTGAATCGGCGAGGAGGCGAATTTGAAAACCACCCTCATGCGAATCCTCGCCCTTGCCGCGCTGGCGATCTTCGTCGGCGCCGCTGCAAGCGGCTGCGATGAAGACAGCGTCGAAGTTACCGGCATCGGCGCCTCGGTCGGTCTGCCAGGCAATACGATGACAGGGTCCGACGAGATCGGCGTCGGCAACGTGGAGTGGGTCGGCAACCCGCGCTGGTGACGGCGGTGTCTCAGGGCACGCCAACCAGCAGGTAGGCGTTCGCGTAGCCGCTGCTCGGCGAGTAGGCGTAGCCGACGAAGACCGGGCCGATCGGCGTCTCGCCGCCGAAGTAGATGCCGACCGAGTTTTGCCAGCCGGTGCGCTGCGTCTCGGTATAGAGCCGGCCGAATTTGCCGATTTCGAGCGCCAGACCGAGCCGCATGTCCCCGCGCATGCCCAAGGGCATTTCGCCCAGGATGCGCTCGATGCGCAAGCCCGCGTAGGTCGCGTTGTCGCCTAGCAGTTGCTTGCGCGCGAAGGCGCTCAGGTTCAGGAATCCGCCGAGGTCGGCAACGTCATAGATCGGCAGCTCCCCGGTCGGCGAACCCTGGTAGCTCGCTCGCGCCTGCACCACCCAGTCGGCGCCGATCTGCGTCGCGCCGCGCAACTCGGCGACCAGCTTGCTGTAGCCTTTGCCGTCCGCGACGAAATAGCTGCCCTGCGCCGCCCAGCCGTTGCGCGGCTGGTAGATCCTGTCGTTGCGATCGAGGTCGATGGCGGCGAAGACGCCGCCGAAATTGATCGAGTATTCCGGCAGGACCGGAGAGCCGATCGAGAGGTCGCCGCGCTTGTAGGTCTGGCGATAGCCGATGCGGGCCTGTCCGAGGGTGCCGATGCGCGCGCCGAGCGAGACGGCGGCATTCGACTCGATGATCGAGTACTCGGCGACCTTGTTGTCGTTCTGGAACAGCCAGAGAAAATCGCGCCTGACACTGACGGCCGTCTCGAGGAAGTACGCCTGCCCGGCGTCGAGCGGTTGATAGAAGTCGAGGCCGGCACCCATGCTGTTGCCGATCTGCGCCGTTGCCAGAAGCTCGGCGCCGAGCGGGTTGACCCAGGTCTTGTGATAGGCGGCGCGCAGCGCATAGGTCGAGCCGGTGCTGCGGTCCGTGAGCAGCGCGATCCCGAAGCGCAGATAGTCCGGCCCCCAGGCCTTCTCGATCGGCGTCACGCGCAGGATATTGCGATCGCGCTCGCGCAGCAGCGAATAGTCGACGCTCTCGAAGAAGCCTTCGCCGTAGACGCGCAGCAGGTCGGCGTTCAGGGCCGCGGTGTCGAGCGGCTGGCCGGGCTCTTGCGTGATTAGGCGGCTCACGTCGGCCGGATTGACGTGCTCGAGCCCGACGATCTCGATCGCATCGACGCGCACCGGTGGCGGCACCGGCGCGTCGATGCGCGCCTGCCAGCTTGCATACTGTGCTTCGCCGACGGCGAGCTTTTCGAGCCGGTCGGCCACCTTCAGTGCGGCCTCCCGTCCGCGCTGCGTCGTCGTCGCGCTCTTCTTGAAGTCGCCCGCCGAAATGCCGGTCAGGTCGGGCTGGATATAGATGTCGGCCGGCGTCAGCAGCGCGAGCGACTGCTTCACGTTCTGCTCGGTCAGGATATTGACCATCTGCGCCGAGACGCTCACCAGCGACTTGATCTGATCGGCCTTCAGCAGCGGCGAGCCGACGTTGACGGCGATCACGATATCGGGCTTGCAGAGCTGGCGCACGATGTCGATCGGCACGTTGTCGACCAGACCGCCATCGACGAGTTTGGTGCCGTCGCGCTCGACCGGCGCCATCAGCCCCGGAACCGACATGCTCGCGCGCATCGCCTGCGACAGGCTGCCCTCGCGCATCACGACCCGGTCGCCGGTCAGGATGTCGGTGGCGATCAGCGCGATCGGGATCGGCAGATTCTGGATCTGCCGTTCGCCACGGTCGTCGCGCACCAGTTCGTTGAAGAAGGCCTTGATCTTCTGCCCCGAGACGACGCCGGGCGCATATTCCAGGCCCTTGTCGGTCACGCCGAGTTCGCTTCCTGGCACGTAGACCTGCGACAGGCGCTTGTTGCGGTAGCTCATGTCGTAGAAGTCGGGGTTGTCCTGGAACATGGCGTCCCAGTTCGCCTGCGCGAGCGCCTGGCCCATCGCGGCGGGCGACTGCCCCGCCGCGAAGACGCCGGTGACGAGCGCGCCCATGCTGGTGCCGGCAATGCAATCGACCGGCACACGCAACTCCTGCAGGACTTCCAGGACTCCGATGTGGGCCGCGCCGCGCGCCCCGCCGCCGCCGAGCACGAGGCCGACACGCGGTCTGCCCGCATGCTCCTGCGGCGGCTGTTGCACGGATGTCGGTGGCAAGGCCTGCGCCAGGGCAGGCACTGTCATGCACGTCGAAAGAAAGCCGGCGCAGAGCCGGCGAAACCCCGCTTGGCGCTTCGCGCCGATCGGCTGGCGCGCGGCGCCTTGCCTCCTCGGCGGCCTAGAAGATCGCGGGTTTGTCAACGCCGTTCCTCGCCATCGAACGGCGCAGCTTGCCGAGCGCCTCCTGCTGTATCTGGCGCACGCGCTCGCGCGTGAGCTTGAGCCGGCCGGCGAGCACCTCGAGCGTCTCGGCCTCGCGCGACCCGAGCCCATAGCGGCCGGCGAGCACTTCGCGCTCGCGGGGGTTGAGCAGCTCGAGACCGTGCGACAGCAGCGCCTCGACCTCGTGTCCGAGGGCACGGCTCATCGGGTCGGCCGACTCTTCGTCGGCGACCGCATCGAGCAGCGTCTCGGCATCCGGCTCGGCCGACGCGCGGTCCAGCGGTGCATCCAGCGAGGCCGGCGTCTCGGCGAATTTCAGCAAGGCGGCCACTTCGGCGAGCGGCCGGCCGAGCGCGGCGGCAAGTTCTTCGGTCCGTATGCCGCTCGTTCGGGCCTGGCCAAAGTGCGCGGCCTGCGCCTCGAGCGCGCGCCGGGCTCGCAGCACCTGGTTCAGATCGCGCAGCACGTGCACCGGCAGGCGCACCAGGCGCGCCTGATGCATCAGCGCGCGCTCGATGCTCTGGCGGATCCACCAGGATGCATAGGTCGAGAAGCGAAAGCCACGGTCGGGTTCGAATTTGTCAATTGCGTGCATCAAGCCGAGGTTGCCGTCCTCGATCAAGTCGATCAGCGGCAATCCGCGGCCCATATAGTTCTTGGCGATGCTGACGACCAGCCGCAGGTTGTGCTCGATCATCGCCTGGCGGGCGGCGAAATCGCCGCCGCGGGCACGCGTCGCGGTCTCGAACTCCTCCTGCGGCGTCAGCAGCGCCAGCTTGCCGATCTCGCGCAGGTAGCTCTGCAGGGCATCGCCGGGCTCGGCCGCTTCGGCGCCGGCGTCGCCCGCGCCTTCGCGTGCCGGCAAGGTGTCGATCCCGGGCTGACCGAAGTCCGGCGCTGGCGCGCCGTCGGCCTCGCGCTCGTGATGGACCCCGGCATTCGGCGGCGAAGTCCGGCGAGCCATCGCGAAAGTGCCCTGATCCGCGCTTCAGCGCGGCGGCAGGTATTTCATCGGGTCGACGGGCTTGCCCTGGCGCCGGATCTCGAAGTGCAGTTGCACCGAATCGGCGTCAGTCGAACCCATATCGGCGATGCGCTGGCCGCGCCGCACGACTTGATCCTCCTTCACGAGCAGGGTCTGGTTGTGCGCGTAGGCGCTCAGGAACGTGTCGTTGTGCTTCACGATCAGCAGGTTGCCATAGCCGCGCAGGCCCGAACCGGCGTAGACGACGCGCCCGTCGGCTGCGGCGTACACCGGGTCGCCGGCCTTGCCGCCGATGACGATTCCCTTGCTGCGCGCCTCGTCGAACGGCACGATCACCGGGCCGGCCGCGGGCCAGGTCCAGACCATGTCGTCGGCTGCGGCGGGGCTCGGTGTTGCCTGCGGCGCGACCGGGGTTGCGACCGGTGCCGCCGAAGCGGCGCTTGCGGGGGCGGAGGCCGCCTTGCTCTCGGTGCGTGGGGCCGTGCCCGGCCGCGCGGTGGAGGCTTGTGCTTCGGCCACGGGCGGCACGACGCGCAGCACCTGGCCGACCTCGATCACATTCGCATTCTCGAGGTTGTTCCACTTCACCAGATCGCGCCAGTTCTGGCCATGGTCCATCGCAATGCGGACCAGCCTGTCACCGGCCTTGACGGTGTAGTAGCCGGGCTTGCCGGCATTCTCGGCGCCCGGCAGCGCGGGCGCTTCGGCCTGCGACGCGGCCGCTTCCGGCGCGGACGCGGCGGCGGCGCTCGGGCTGCGGTCCTCGACCGGCGCGCGTGTCTTCTTGCCCGCGCAGCCGGTGAGCGCGATCGAGATCAACACGAGCGCGACGACGCGCCAGATTGCGCGCGGTTGCGATCCCATGCCTCTTGCCTTGCTGCCAAACATCAATCGATTCCCATCTTCAACGGAACGAAGTGCACCGCATCGTGCACGCTGCGATGCAGGCCCTGCTCGCCGCGGTCGACGACGACAAGCTGCTGGCGCCCGCCCTCGATCTGCACCGGCGCGACGAGCCGGCCGCCGACGGCGAGCTGGTCGAGCCACGCCTGCGGCATGGCGTCGCCGCCGGCGGCGGCGATGATGCTCCGATACGGCGCCCCCGGCGCGTGACCGATGCGGCCGTCACCATACACCAGCCGCACCCGCATCTCGCGCAGCGCGAGCAGATGGGCGCGGGCCTTGTCGTGCAGCGCACGCACGCGCTCGATCGAGATCACATCGCGCGCAAGCTGCGCGAGCACCGCCGCCTGATAGCCGCAACCGGTGCCGACCTCGAGGACGCGCCCGAGCGAGCCTCCCTGGCGCGCCGCCGCGCCCTGCATCAGCAGCTCGAGCATGCGCGCGACGACGGAGGGCTTGGAGATCGTCTGACCATGGCCGATCGGCAGGCTCGTATCCTCGTAAGCCTGATTGACGAGCGCGGTATCGACGAAGCGGTCGCGCGGCACGGCGAGCATTGCGGCGATCACGCCGGCGTCGCGCAGGCCCGTGGCCTGCAGCCGCTGCACCATGCGGCGCCGGACCTCGACCGAATCAAGCCCGAGCCCGGAGGGCACGACGCGCCGTGCGGCGTCCGCCGCGGCCTGCTGCATCAGGCCCTGCGGGCGAAGCACGCCGCCTGCAGCCGTGCGGGATGCGGCCGGCTTCGCGCCGGCACCGGCGATCCGCTCGAGCGGGAGCGGAAACCTGGGCGCCGGGCGCTGCGTGTTCGTCATGCGGCGTCACCGGCAGCCAGCACGTCGCGCCAGGCGCCGAGCATGCGGTGCTCGGTGAGGTCGATCTGCAGCGGCGTGACCGAAACCCGGCCGGTCGCCGTCGCATGGAAATCGGTGCCGGCACCGGCCTCGCGCGCATCGCCGGCCGGGCCGATCCAGTAGATCGGTTCGCCGCGCGGATTGGTCTGGCGGATCGCGGGCTTGCTCGAGTGGCGCCGCCCGAGGCGGGTCACCGCGATCGGCAGGCGATCGGCATCGGCGCGGTTCGGGATATTCACGTTGAGCAGCCATGGCGCGGCGTCCTGCGGCGGCGCGGCCAGCACCCGCTCGAGGATCGCCCGCGCGACGCGCGCCGCGGCGTCCAGGTGTTCCCAGCCGCGGTCGACGAGCGAGAACGCGATTGCCGGAACGCCGAACAGATAGCCTTCCATCGCCGCCGCGACGGTGCCCGAATACAAGGTGTCGTCGCCCATGTTGGCGCCGTTGTTGATCCCCGAGAGCACCAGGTCCGGCCGCTGCCGGAGCACACCGGTGAGCGCCACATGGACGCAGTCGGATGGCGTGCCGTTCACGTAGCGATAGCCGTTGGGTGCGCTGAAGACCGACAACGGGCGATTCAGCGTGAGCGAGTTCGACGTGCCGCTCGCATTCTGCTCCGGCGCGACGACGTCGATCTCGCCGAGCCCGGCGCAGGCCCGCACCAGGGCCTCGAGGCCGGGTGCCAGATAGCCGTCGTCGTTCGCGATCAGGATGCGCATGGCGCGATTGTAGGGAGTGGCGCAGCGCCGGACCGACACCCTGGCGTGCCGCCAGCGCCGCGGCGGACACGCTGTTACCGCGCGCGCCCGGAGTGCGTTAGGATTCCGCGGCGCAACATTCGCAGCCGCGATCCGGCGAGGAGACGACGCGAATCATGGCAGTCAAGGTGCTGATCCTCGAAGACAACCCGGTGGCGCGCAGCTTCCTGTGCCGGGTCGTGCGCGAGAGTTTCAGCGACACGATCCTCATCACCGAAGCGGGTGACCTGGAAACGGCGCGCGGGCAGGTCGGGCTGCCGACCGAAGGCCAGCCGCCGCTCGACCCTTTCAAGCTCGTGCTGGTCGATCTCGAACTGCCGGACGGCAACGGCATGGAGCTGCTGCAGTTGCTCGCGCACTACCCGGCCACCAAGATCGTCACGACGCTCTATTCCGACGACGATCACCTCTTTCCGGCGCTGCAGTGCGGCGCCGACGGCTATCTGCTGAAGGAGGACCGCTTCGAGGTGCTGGTCGAGGAGCTGCAGAAGATCGTGCGCGGCCAGCCGCCGCTGTCGCCGGCGATCGCGCGCCGGCTGCTGACGCATTTCCGGCACGGCCAGGCAGCGCCCGTCGCGGCCGCCGGCCGAACCAGCAATCCCCCGGCGCCGCCGTCCGGATTCCAGAGCAGCCGTCCGATGCCGCTCGGGCGCGGCGCGCCGCTCGATCACGAGCGGCTCACACCACGCGAGAGCGAAGTGCTGACCTATCTCAGCAAGGGATTCACGATCAAGGAGATCGCGAACCTGATGGGCATCAAGTGGTTCACGGTGAACGACCACATCAAGTCGATCTACAAGAAGCTCAACGTCTCGAGCCGCGCCGAAGCCGCGGTGCTTGCGAGCAAGCAGGGACTCGTCTAGCGCGGCGGGTGACGCATGCCGGCAAGCCGCGACGGCCGCCTGGCAGAGTCTGCAGGTTCTGCCGTGACCCCGATCGAGGCGCTGGCACCGGCCACCCGCGCTGCGCCGCAGGACGACCGCGCATTGCGATGGATGGGATGGCGGCTGCGCCTGCTCGTCGGCGCGGCCCTGATCGGCTGCGGCGGCCTCTTCGTGCTGGCGCGGGGCCTGGCCGATGCCGAGCAGCTCGTCGCGCCGTGGCAGGCCGGCGCGGCGGGAGGCATCGCGCTCGGCGCGGGCGCGGGCGATGCACTCGAGCCGTACGCCGGCAAGCGGCTCGTCGCCCTGAGCGCGGGAACACACCGGCTGGAACTGCCCGACGCGCTCGCGCTGCGCCGGTCGCCGCGCTGGATGATCGACGACGAGGCGCGCGCCCGGCATCGCACGCTACACGCCGGACTCTCCGAACTGCTCCGCCAGCCCGCGCCACGCATGCACTTCAGCGACGGCGCGCAGGTCGATGTGCCGCTGCGCCACCTTGGTTTCGACGGCCTGGGCGGAATGTTCTGGCTGATGTCGGCGATCGCGCTCGCGCTTTATCTGTCGGCGATGGTGATGGTGCTGGCCGACCCTTCCAGGCACAACCTGCTGTATGCGCTGATGGCGCTGTGCCAGTCCGGCAATCTGGTCTTCATCGCGGCCGCGTCGACGCCGCGGCTGGGGCTGCCGCAAGCGATCGCCGAGTGGGACATGACGGCGCGCATGGCCTTCGATTTCGTCACCGCGGCCGCGGCGGTGCAGCTGTGCAGCCGGCATGCGCCGCGCATTCGCGCTGCGCCGGGGCTTGCGGCGACGGCCTGGGCCTGCGCGGCGGTGCTGATCGCGCTCCAGGCGCTCGGCTGGCTGACCCATGCGTGGTGGTGGACACAGCTCGGCGTCTTCGCCCTTTGCCTGCTTGGCGTCGCGATCCTGAGCGCGTCGTACCGGGTGCAGCCCGACCCGCTCGTGCTGCAGCTGCGGCGCTTCGGCCTGCTCGTGGCCGCGACCTGGATCCTGCTCACGCTCGCGATCGTGACGGCGATGCGGATGGCCGGCGCGGCACACCCGTTGACGGGCGTCGCATCGACGATCTGGATCGTTTTTCTGGCCTCGCTGCTGCTGCTGGTTCCGTTCTTCGCCCGTTCGCAGCAGATCCTGCGCGAGTTCTCGCTGCTCGCCGCGGTCAGCACGGTCGCGACCTCGCTCGACCTGCTGTTCGTCGCCGTCTTCTCGTTCGGCGCGTTCGCATCGCTGACGCTGTCGTTCTTCATCGCGCTGGCCGTCTATGCGGGCGCGCGCCAGTGGATACTCAATCAGCTGCTGAGCCGCACCCGGCTCACGACCGAGCGTGTTTTCGAGCAGCTCTACCGCAGCGTGCGCGAGGTCGAGTCCCATCCCGAGCGCACGCCCGACCTGCTGCGCAAGCTGCTGAGCGAGTGCTTCGAGCCGATGCAGGCCGGCCTCGGCGATGACCGGCTCGGCGCAACACGCATCGAGGACCGCGGCGCGACGCTCGTGGCGCCGGTCCCGGTGCTCGCGCCGGAGCCCGACGCGCCCGCCGCCGGCACATCGGTCCGCCTGCGCCATGCGCAGCGCGGGCGCCGGCGCTTCACGATCGAGGATGCGCGGCTCGCGGATCGGATCGTCGAGCAGTTGCGGCGCGCGGTGCTGTTCGACCGCGCCGTCGAGCAGGGACGCAACGAGGAACGCACCCGCATCGCGCAGGACCTGCACGACGATATCGGCGCCAGGCTGCTGACATTGATGTACCAGGCGCAGTCGCCCGAGATGGAAGAATATCTGCGCCACACCCTGAAGGATCTGAAGACCCTGACGCGCGGGCTGGCCAAGGGCAACCACCGGCTGAGTCACGCCGCCGCCGAGTGGAAGGCAGACCTGACGCACCGCCTGACGGCGGCCGATATCGCGCTCGGCTGGACCTTCGATGCCGGTCGCGACGTATCGCTCAATGTCGCGCAGTGGTCGGCGCTGACCCGCATTCTGCGCGAGCTCGTGAGCAATACGATCGCTCACGCCGGCGCGACCCGGGTCGACGTTTCGCTGCAGCTCGACGGTGATCGCCTCGCGCTCGAAGTCAGCGACGACGGCCGCGGGCGCGACCCTCTGCGCTGGTCGCACGGACTCGGGCTCGGCGGCGTGCGCAAGCGCGTCAAGCAGCTCGGCGGCGAGGTCGAATGGGGCGAGGTCGCGTCCCGCGGCATCCGTTGCCGCGTGCGTGTTCCGGCGCTTTCGAGCGGGTCTTGACGGGCCCTGCTCTACCGCGCCCTGCGGCGCCGGCCGCAGACTTCAGCCCGCCGCCCATTCGGCCGAGAGCGACTCCGCCTGCCGCAGCACCGTCTCGGTCGCCTCCTCCTGCCGGTCCGGCGGGTATTTGTAGCGCTTGAGTAGCGTCTTCACCATCACGCGCAGCCTGGCCCTCACCGTCTCACGCTTCGCCCAGTCCACGGTGACGGACTTGCGCAGGCTCGTCGTCAGCTCGACGGCAATCTTCTTCAGCGTCGCATCGCCCAGCTCGCGCACCGCCGCCTCGTTGGCAGCCAGCGCGTCGTAGAACGCCAGCTCGTCGTGGTTCAGACCCAGGCTTTCGCCACGCTGCGCGGCGGCCTGGAACTTCTTGGCCATCTCGATGAGTTCTTCGATGACCTGCGCCGTCTCCACGGCCCGGTTGCGGTAGCGGGTCAGGCTCTGCTGCAGCAGCTCGGAGAACTTGGCGCTCTGCACGACGTTGGTCTTGAAGCGCGACTTGATTTCGCCCTTCAGCAGCCGCTCCAGCAACTCGACGGCGAGGTTGCGCTCCTTCATGTGGCGCACGTCTTCCAGGAACTCGTCGGACAGCACGCCGATATCCGGCCGCTTCAGGCCGGCGGCCGAGAAGATGTCGATGACCTCGTCACTGACCACCGCGCGGCTGATGATTTGCCGCAGCGCGTGTTCCTTCTGCTCGTCGGCCAGCTTCTTGTCGGCGCCGGCGTGCTTGGTCAGCGCCGCCTTCACCGCCTGCAGGAAGGCCAGTTCGTCCCGATAGGCCAGGGCCTCGTCCAGCGTGCAGCACAGCGCGAAGGCCTTGCTCGCCGCCAGCACCGTGTCGGCGAAGCGCTTCTTGCCATCATCCAGCCCCAGCCCATGGTTGGCCACCGCCGGCAACAGCTGCCAGGCCTTGCTACGGAAGTCGGTGTACTCGACGCCGTGCAGCATGTCGTGCAGCACGTCCATCTGCTCCTGCAGCACGGCCAGGGCCTCGTGCGCGTCGATGGTCGGCTTGCCACGCCCGTGGGCCTGGGTGTAGTCGGCCAGGGCCGCCTTCAGCTCGTTGGCGATGCCGATGTAGTCCACCACCAGGCCGCCGGGCTTGTCCTTGAAGACGCGGTTCACCCGCGCGATGGCCTGCATCAGGTTGTGGCCGCGCATGGGCTTGTCCACGTACATCGTGTGCAGGCAGGGCGCGTCGAAGCCGGTGAGCCACATGTCGCGCACGATGACCAGTTTGAACGGGTCGGCCGGGTTCTTGAAGCGCGTCTCCAGGCGCTTGCGCACGTCCTTGGGGTAGATGTGGGGCTTGAGCAGCGCCTTGTCCGTGGCCGAGCCCGTCATCACCACCTTGATGGCGCCCTGCATCGGGTCGTCGCTGTGCCAGTCGGGCCGCAGCGCGACGATGGCGTTGTAAAGGTGCACGCAGATGTCGCGGCTCATCGCCACGACCATCGCCTTGCCGTCCATCGCGGTCAGCCGGTTCTCGAAGTGGGCCACGATGTCGGCCGCCACCTTCTGGATGCGCGGCGGCGCGCCGACCAGTTGCTCCAGCGCGGCCCAGCGGCGCAGCTTGGCTACCTTGGCGGCGTCGCCTTCCTCGTCCTCGGTCAGCTCGTCCACCTCGCTGTCGAGCTGCGAGACATCGGCCTCCTTCAGCTCCAGCCGGGCCAGCCGGCTCTCGTAGTAGATGGGCACGGTGGCGCCGTCGCGCACCGCCTGCTCGATGTCGTAGATGTGGACGTAATCGCCGAACACGGCGCGCGTGTCGCGGTCGCTCAGGGACACCGGCGTACCGGTGAAGGCGACGAACGTGGCGCCCGGCAGCGCGTCGCGCAGGTGCTGGGCGTAGCCATAGCGCACGGCGCTGCCGGCCTGGTAGTTGGCACGCGGCTCGGCCACCTGCAGCGCCTGGCCGTCGTTGGCAGCCGGCTCGGCCGGCTTGCCCTTGCCATTCACCAGCCGCGCCTCGAAGCCGTATTGCGTGCGGTGCGCCTCGTCGCAGATGACGACGATGTTGCGCCGGTCCGAGAGCACCGGGAAGCTGTCCTCGTCCTCGCCCGGCGTGAACTTCTGGATGGTCGTGAAGATAATGCCGCCCGAGGGCCGGTTGGCCAGCAGCCGGCGCAGCTCGGGCCGGGTGTCGGCCTGGGCCGGCGTTTCGCGCAGCATCTCGCTGGCGGCGGCGAACACGCCGAACAGCTGGTTGTCCAGGTCGTTGCGGTCGGTCACCACCACCAGCGTCGGGTTGCCCATGCCTGGGTGCGCCATCAGCGCGCCGGCTAGGCAGGTCATCTCGATGCTCTTGCCGGCGCCCTGCGTGTGCCAGACCACGCCGCCCTTGCGCGTGCCGCCCGGTGCCGACGCCGCCAGCACGCTCTCCACCACGGCCCGCACCGCGTGGAACTGGTGGTAGCCGGCCACCTTCTTGACCAGCCGGCCGTCGTCCTCGAACAGCACGAAGTGGCGCAGGTACTCCAGCAGCAGCTCGCGTTGGCACAGGCCCAGCACCAGCGTCTCCAGCTCGCGCATGGCGCCCAGCGGGTCGGTGGCCACGCCGTCGATGGTGCGCCAAGCCATGAAGCGCTCGCGGTCGCTGGTGAGCGAGCCCATGCGCGCCTGGATGCCGTCGCTGATGACCTGCAGCACGTTGGCGTGGAACAGGTCGGGGATGTCCTGGTGGTAGGCCTGGAGCTGGTTCCACGCCGCCCAGATGTTTGCGTCCTCGTCGCCGGGGTTCTTCAGCTCGAACAGCACCAGCGGCAGGCCGTTGACGAACAGCAGCACGTCGGGCCGGCGCGTCAGCTTCGGGCCCTGCACCGAAAACTGGTTGACGGCGAGGAAGTCGTTGGCCGCCACGTCCGCAAAGTCCAGCAGCCGCACGCGGTCGCCGCGCGTTTCGCCGTCCTTCTGGAACTCCACCGGCACGCCGTCCACCATCCAGCGGTGCAACTGCCGGTTCGCGTTGACGAGGCCCGGCACATTGGGGCTGAGCACGCGGCGCAGCGCATCGTCGCGGGCGCCGGGCGGAACGTGCGGGTTCAGCCGCGCGATGGCCTCGCGCAGCCGGCCGGCCAGCACCACCTCGCGGTAGCTGGCGCGCTCGGGGCCCTGCGTGCGGGCATCGGGCGGGGAGATGTCGGGCCCGTGGGCCGTGGACCAGCCCAGGCCGGCGAGCCATTCGAGCATGGCCTGCTCGACGGCATCTTCGCTGATGACCGCCTTCACCTCGGCCCTCCGGCCTCGGGCCCGGCCAACGTGGCGGCGATGTCTCTCGCCCCGTGCAGCAGGCGCGCCAGGTCCACCGCGTCGTCGTGCTCGAAGTAGAACAGCAGATACGGATAGCCGGTGAGCGGCCAGCAGCGCAGGCCCTCGACGCCCAGTTCGTGCGCCCAGCGCGGCGAGCCGATGCCGCCCTGGCGCCCGAGCAGCGCAAATGCCTCCTCCAGCGAAGCGAGGAAGCCTTCGGCGACCGCGACGCCCGCCTCGCCGAGGTAGTGTGACCAGGCCTCGTCGATGTCGCGCAGCGCCAGTCGGCTGGGAATGACCGGCTTGGTCACGCCGGGGTCAGCCCTTGATGACCGGCTTGCGCGCCGGCTTGTGCGCCGGTTTGGCGGCGGGCTTGGCGCGGGCCGCCTGCTGCCTGACGCGCTTGCGCAGGCCGTCGAAAAACGCCTTGTCGGCCACGACGCCGCTGCGCCCCGACGCCACGCCATCGAGGATGAGCGCGCGCAGCTTCTCCCTGTCGTGCTCCTTGCGCAGCAGCTCGCGCACGTATTCGCTGCTGCTGGCGTAGCCGCGGCTGCCGACCTGCTGGTCGACAAAGACCTTCAACTCGTCGGGAAGCGAGATGTTCATCGTGCTCATGCGGGCAGCGTACCCTGTTTGGCAAGGATTGGCAAACCGGCCTCCGGGTCAGTCGGCGTGCGAAGGCCGCGACTGCGGGTGGTGCGCTCAGGCAGTGGCGGCTTCGGCGACGACGGCCTCGGCTTCGGGCAGGCGCAGCTTGCCGGAGATGAGGCGGGGGAGCAGCGTGTCGCGCAGGACGGCCAAGGTCTTGGCCTGTTCGTCGTTGGCTGCGATGCGCAATTGCAGCGCCCGCAGCATTGGCTCCGCCGCGGCTGCGATAGACGAATCGGCCGGCAACGCCAGCGGGAACTGCTTCAGCCGTGAGAGATCAACGCGTTGCCGTCCGCTGGTTCCGGTCATCGCCTGGATTGCGAACTGTCGGAACGGCTCATATCGGGCCAGCAAGTACGCTCCGTACAGCGGCAGCACCGGCTTCGCCCGCAGAACGATGAATTCGGTCGACCCCCACCCAGTCTCATGCTCTTCGAGGAAGTCGACGAACGCAGACTTGCCGTTTTCCAGGCAGGGGGTGATTTTCGCGAGCAGTGCGTCGCCATGGCGAAACTTGCAGCCGGAAGAAAAGGCACGCAGTTCTGTGCGCTCCAGGGGCCGATGGCCGCTCGTTGGCGCGTTCGCCATCTCCAGGTAGCGCGACTCGGTGCCTTTGGGCAGGGCGCGCAACGGGTTGAACTCAACGGCGTCTGCTACCGTGGCCACCCTCCAGCCCTTCGGAATCAACCCGAGCGCCGATTCCTCGAACTCGGCGGGGAACAGGGCGGCGGTGGCGGCGTCCATGCCTTCGGGCTCGCGGCCCTCGGCGTTGGCGCGCACCGGGTCGAAATCGATGAACCAGCTCTTGAACAGGGCTTGTGCGATGGATTCGAGGGTGGCGTTGGTTTGGCGCAGGAGGTCGATACGCGCCTCGATGGCATCACCGAGTTCCGCGATACCGACTTGAACATCGATTGGCGGCAAGGTGATTCGAAGTCGATGCTGGTCGGAGAGACTGAGGTATGGCGCCATGTCAGTCGAGCGACTCATTGCTTCCAACTGAGCGCCGAACTCCTGTCCGCGTGACCACGCACGGAGGAACCCTGCCGGCAGCACAGTGGCCGACCTAGAACGCCAATAGCTCAGGTGCGGCGAGTAGACAAATGGGGGCATGTCCTTTGCCACGAAAGCAACCCTGCCCGTTGAGTTCCCCTTGGTGGTGACCACGACGTCGCCGGGGCGTGCAACCTTCGGTCCGAACTTCTCTCGCCCTGTGTAGATGAACCGCTCCACGTCGGCAAGGTCGATATGCGTATCCGTTACGTGACCGGCGCGCAAGAATATGAGCCCGTTGCCGCCGAGTTCATCGTTCTTCGCGCGATAGCCGTCGCCGACTTCAAGCACACGCTGCTCAATGAGCTGGCCGAAGGTGTGTGTCCGCCAGTCACACTGCATTGCTCATCGCCCCCAGCTTCTCCCGAATCACCGCATCCAGCTCCGTTCCTTCGCCATGCGCTTCGCGCGGTGCACCGCCAGCTTCGCCTTCGATGCAGTCGGGCATCACTTGCGGTGCCGCCAATAGACGGGCCGGCGCTTGAAATGGGCGACGGCAAAGATCACGAGCTCTGCCGGCTCGATCCGGTACGCGACGGAGAACGGAAAGCCCTTTGGAAAAACGCGCCGTGTGCGCAGCTTCCATGGCGATCCCAACTTCGGATGTACCGATGCCAGCGCAGCGGCCGTCTCGACCGACTCCCGGAATCGATCGCCGAGGCCCTTTTGCCGCTTCTCGTAGTAGGAGATCTCTTCGAGAAACTCGTCCTGCGCCTCCTCCAGGAAGCGGACCGGCTTCACTGCGTGAGGCGACGGGCAGCGGCAAAAACCTCTTCCGCAGGGATGAGTCTGGCTTCTCCGCGCTCGTACCTGGCGATGCGGTTCGCGACCTCGGCCTCCCACGCGGCCTGAACCTGCGGGTCAGACTCTCGCTCGACCGACTCGAGCAACTCTTGCGCGAGCTGCGCCCGCTCTTCGACGGTCAGCGTCTGGGCCTTCTTCGATAGCTCGTCGAGCAGGACGGACATGAGTTGCTCCGGGCAAAGCGGTGTCGAAGTCTACGCCGGCGAGCACCCGGCGAGCGCGCCGACAAACGCGTGCCAGTCCTCCAGTTGCGGCCCCGGCGGCTGCGCGGCCGGGCGTCTGGCCGCCAGCAGCGTCAGCAGCGCTGGCTCTGCGGGAATGGCGACCTGCGGGTGCACGGCTTGCACCTGCACGCTGGCGTCGATCTCGACTTCGATCGTCTGCGGGCTCATCGCGATCCCCTTGGGTGATCCGGATTCGATTGCCCGGCAAACGCGCCCAGTCGCGCCCGTTCACACCGCATAGCCCATCGCCGCGAGCTTCTCCCGAATCACCGCATCCAGCTCCGCCCCCTTCGCCATCTGCTCGGCAAGCTGCGCCGTCAGCCGCTCCATCTTCTCGCTGAACGCCTCGTCGTCGTCGTCCGCTTCTTCGGCGCCTACGTAGCGCCCCGGCGTCAGCACATGGCCATGCTCGGCAATCTCGGCCAGCTTCACGGCGCGGCAGAAGCCGGGAACGTCTGCATACGACTCGTCCGCGCCGTTCTCGCCATCGGCGCGCCAGCGGTGCACTGCTGATGCGATGCGCGCCACGTCCGCGTCGTCGAAGACGCGGTTCACGCGCGTGGCCATGCGGCCGAGCTTGCGGGCGTCGATGAACAGCACTTCGCCGCGCCGGTCGCGGCAGGCCCTCACCCCCACCCTCTCCCGCTCGCGGGAGAGGGAGCCCGATTTGTCTTTCGCGAGGAACCACAGGCACGCCGGAATCTGCGTGTTGAAGAAGAGCTGCGGCGGCAGCGCCACCATGACATCGACGACATCGGTCTCGACAATCGCGCGGCGGATGGCGCCCTCGCCGCTCTGGTTGCTGCTCATGCTGCCGTTGGCGAGCACGACGCCGGCCTGGCCGCGCGGGGAGAGGTGGTGCAGGATGTGCTGCAGCCACGCATAGTTCGCGTTGCCGGCGGGCGGCGCACCGAACGCCCAGCGCCGGTCGTCGGCGAGGCGCTCGCCGCCCCAGTCGCTGATGTTGAAGGGCGGGTTGGCGAGCACGAAGTCGGCGCGCAGGCCGGGGTGCTGGTCGCGGTGGAAGGTGTCGGCCGGCTCGCGGCCGAGGTCGGCCGCGAAGCCGCGGATGGCGAGGTTCATCGCGACGAGCCGCCAGGTCGTCGGGTTCGCCTCCTGGCCGTAGATGCTGATGTCGTCCGCCCGGCCGCCGTGCGCCTCGATGAATTTCTCGCTCTGCACGAACATGCCGCCCGAGCCGCAGCAGGGGTCGTAGACGCGGCCTGCGTGCGGCGCGAGCACCTCGACCAGCACCTTGACGACCGAGGCCGGCGTGTAGAACTGGCCGCCCTTCTTGCCCTCGGCGCTGGCGAACTGGCCGAGGAAGTACTCGTAGACCTCGCCGAGCAGGTCCTTCGCGCGGTGGCCCGCCTGTCCATCGCTCGCGAAGCCGATGGTGGATACCAGGTCGACGAGTTCGCCGAGCTTGCCGGGCTCGAGTTGGGTGCGGCCGAAGCGCTTGTCGAGGATGCCCTTGAGAAGCGGGTTGTCGGCCTCGATGGCTTCGAGCGCGGCGTCGATGCGCACGCCGATGTGCGACTGCTTGGCCTGCGCGCGCAGCGTCTCCCAGCGCGCGACGGCCGGCACCCAGAAGACGTTGGCCATGGTGTAGTAGTCGCGCTCTTCCAGGGCGCCGGCGTGGTCGGCGGCGTCGGGCAGGTGAAGGTCGCTCGCGGCGTCGGCGAACGCGGCCAGCAGGTGGGCGCGCCGCTCGTCGAAGGCGTCGGAGATGTACTTGAGGAAGATAAGGCCGAGGACGATGTGCTTGTATTCGGCGGCGTCCATCGACGAGCGCAGCTTGTCGGCGGCGGCCCAGAGGGTCTTCTGGAGGTCCTGGTTCATCGCGAAGCGCCACAAGCGACAACGCCCCCGAAGGGGCGTCATCGAAGTCGAATCCGGTGGGGTGGCTGATGGGGCTCGAACCCACGACAACAGGAATCACAATCCTGGACTCTACCAACTGAGCTACAGCCACCGTAGAGCGCGCCAGTATACGCGACGCCCGCGTGCGGACCCGCGTATTGCTTGGGCCGCCAGGGCGTGCACGGCGCGCGCGAGCGCCCTATTTGCCGGCTGATTGCTGCGTCGAGGCCGAATCGGCAGCGGGCTGCTTCACGGGCTCGATCTTGACCTTGAAGCGCGCCTTCAGCGCGTCGTAGTAGGCCGCCATCTCGGCGCCGGTCCAGGACTGCGCGTAGGCCGCGGCGAGCTGGCTGCCGTCTCCGGCTGCCGGGTCGCGGCCGAGCACCTTGTCGATCTTCGCGATCGCGTAGCCGTCGGCGCCGAGATCGACGCCGACGAATGCGGGCAGCTTGGTCGAATCGGCGCGCAGCACGGCGTCGACGAGCGCCGCCGGCAGCTCATGGCGCTGCGCCCGCGATACCGTGATCGGCGCTGAATCGAGCGTTGCACCGGCCGCATCTTTCAGGCTCGCGAGCCTGGCCTCGCCGGCCTTGCGCGCATCGGCGGCGGCCAGCTCGGCCTTCACCGCGGCGAGCACCTCGGGCTTGACCTCCGCGAAGGGCCGAAGGTGTGCCGGCGAGTAGCTGACGACGCGGCCCGAGACGAGCTGGTTGGAGCCGGTTTCGACGGCTTCGGTATTGCGCTTGTTGCGCAGGGCTTCGCTGCCGAAGATCTGCTCGAGAAACTTCGGCGAGGCCAGCGGCCCGGTCGCGCCCGGCGCGGGCGTGTGCGTGACGCCCTGCGCGCGGTGCAGTTCGAGCTTGAACTTGTCGGCCACGGGTTGCAGGCTGTCGGGCTGCTCGTAGACCATATTGCTGAAGTCCGACGCGATCTCGGTGAAGCGGCGCTGCGCGAGCTGGGTCTTGACTTCGTTTTCCAGTTCCGGGCGTACCGCTTCGAAGCTGCGCTTCTCGCCGCCGCGCACGCCGGTCAGCTTGATGATGTGATAGCCGAAGTCGGACTCGACGACGCCGCTGACCTCGCCCGGCTTCAATGCGAATGCGGCGTCCTCGAACGGCTTGACCATCGCGCCGCGCGAGAAATAGTCGAGGTCGCCGCCGCGCTCGGCCGAGCCCGGATCGTCGGAGTTCTTCTTCGCCAGCTCGGCGAAGGAATCCGGGTTCGCCTTCACCTGCGCGAGCAGCGCCTCGGCCTTGGCCTTGGCCTTGGCGCGAACATCGGCCGGCGCATCCTTGGGCGCATTGATCAGGATGTGGCTCGCGCGACGCTCCTCGGGCGTCGTGTAGCGCGCCGCGTTCTCGGTGTAGTACTTGCGCAGATCGTCCTCGGAGACCGAGATGTCTGCCTTCAACGCGTTCAGGTCGAGCACGACATACTCGATGCTCGCCTGCTCGGGCGCGGTGAAGCGGGCGGCGTGTCTGGGATCCTTGTAGTAGGCCTCGAGCTGGGCCTCGGTCGGATCGGCCTTGCCGGTGAAGTCCTTGGTGTCGAAGCGAAGGATCTGGACTTCGCGCTGCTGCAGCAGCGCATCCATCGCTGCCGCGCTGTCGGCCGGCGCCGGAAAGACCGTCCCGCCGATGCCGAGCAGAACCTGGCGGCGCGCGAGATCCTGCGTCAGCCGCTGGGCGAACTGCTCCGACGACATGCCCTGCTGCGCCAGCACGTCCTTGTTGACGCTGCCGTCGGGGTTGCGCAGGAAGGCGAACTGCGGGTCGCTGACGAAGATGCGCCGCAGCCGGTCATCGTTCGGTGCAAGGTGGTCCTTGTCGGCGGCGACGAGCATCACGCGCTCGCGCACCAGTTCGTCGAGGGTGCGCTCGCGCATTTGCGGCGTGTCGAGCAGCTTCGCGTCGATCGTCGGCATCTCGCGCCGCAGGCGCTCGATCTGCTGCCGATGCGCCGCCTCGAGTTCGCTTTGCGTGATGTTCTGGCCCGCGACTTCGGCCACCGTCATCCGGCCGCCTTCGGACAGTCGCGTATAGCCCTCGATGCCGAAAAAGGCAAAAGACGGCACGATGAGCACGACGAGCATGAACTGCATCGCCTTCATGTGCTTGCGAATGAAATCGAACATCGAATGCCCTGAATCCGTAGTGGCCGACAGTGAATTGGCGCGACGCGACACCAGAAGCGACAAAGGCGAACCAAGGTTCGCCTTCTACGGGCCGTCTCGAGTGCCGCCGCGATTCTACCCGCTGCAAGCCGCGCCTCTCTTGCGGCCCGCGCGTGCCGCGGGCAAGGGCCGCCGCAGCGCGCGCCGGCACTCGCGGGCTTGGCATCGGGGCTGCCCCGTTGCAGGCAGGCAGGCGCGCTCGCGCCGCTCTCGGTGGTGGGTGCTGAGGGGCTCGAACCCCCGACCTACGCCTTGTAAGGGCGCCGCTCTACCAACTGAGCTAAGCACCCCGAGCGCGGGTGGCGCATGCCTTCGCGATTCGTGCCCAAGCGGCCGCGCGCGCCGCGCCGCACAAGCAAACGATCAGTTCAGCGCATCCTTCAGGCCCTTGCCGGGCCGGAATTTCGGCACCTTGGCCGACTTGATCTTGATTGCCGCGCCGGTGCGCGGATTGCGGCCGGTGCGCGCCGCCCGCTTGCTGACCGAGAACGTGCCAAACCCGACCAGCGAGACGCTGTTGTTCTTCTTCAAGGTCGCTTTCACGCCTCCGATCATCGCTTCCAGGGCGCGCGTCGCCGCCGCCTTGGAGATGTCGGCCTGCTTGGCGATGTGCTCGATCAATTCGGACTTGTTCACGTAGGATCCCCTCGGAAAATTGCCTCAGCTTGAATTCGATTGGCAGTTGCGCGCCGGTCTTCGGGTTGGCTCTCGGGTGCGATTCATTACAGCCGCGAGCCCCATGCCTGTCAAGCGTGAATGGGCATTCTAAGTGGATTCACCCCCCCGATTCCCGGGGGGAAGGCGCAGAGTTTCACGCTTGACAGATGCGCGATCGCTGCACCCTGTCGGGTGCGTTGCGTCACAGCGCCTGCTCGATCGCGCGCCCGAGGTCCGCGGTGCGCGCCGTGCCGCCCAGGTCCGGCGTCAGCGGCGCGTGGCGACCCGCGTCGAGCACGCGCTCGATGGCGCCGACGATGGCGTCATGGGCGTCGCGATGACCGAGAAAGTCGAGCATCAGCGCGGCCGACCAGATCTGCCCGATCGGGTTGGCGATCCCGCGCCCGGCGATGTCGGGTGCCGAGCCATGCACCGGCTCGAACAGCGACGGCCAGGCGCGGCTCGGATTGATATTCGCCGACGGCGCGATGCCGATCGTCCCGGTGCAGGCCGGCGCGAGATCGGAGAGGATGTCGCCGAACAGGTTGCTCGCGACGACGACGTCGAATATCTCCGGCCGCAGCACGAAGTTGGCGGCGAGGATGTCGATGTGAAACCGGTCGACGGCGACGTCCGGGTAGGACTGCGCCATCGCCTCGACGCGCTCGTCCCAGTACGGCATCGTGATCGCGATGCCGTTGCTCTTCGTCGCCGAGGTGAGTTTCCTGCGCGGCCTGCCGCGCGCGAGTTCGAAAGCGAACTTCAGCACGCGATCGACGCCGGTGCGCGACATCACCGTCTCCTGGATCACGATCTCGCGCTCGCTGCCCTCGTACATGCGCCCGCCGACGCTCGAGTACTCGCCTTCGGTGTTCTCGCGCACGATCAGCATGTCGATCTCGCCCGCCGCACGCGGGCTGCCGTCGCGCCGCACGAGCGGCGAGCGCACGCCCGGCATCAATCGCGCCGGCCGCAGGTTGACGTACTGGTCGAAATCGCGCCGAAAGCGCAGCAGCGAGCCCCAGAGCGAGATGTGGTCGGCGATCTTCGCCGGCCAGCCGACCGCGCCGAAGAGGACCGCATCGTGCCCGCCGAGGCGCTCCTTCCAATCGTCGGGCAGCATCTTGCCGTGGCGTTCGAAATAGTCCCAGCTCGAGAAGTCAAAATGGTCGAGCTCGAGCGCGATGCCGAACCTGCGGGCGGCGGCATCGAGCACGCGAAGCCCCTCGGGCATCACCTCCTTGCCGATGCCGTCGCCGGCGATCACGGCGATGCGATGCGTCGTCATTGGCTTCCTCCTGTTGCGTCAGTCGCCGACCCGTTGCGCCGCGCCGGGCTGCTGTGCCGCAGCCGTCACGAGCGCGACGCCGACCGCCGTCAGCGCCAGGCCGATTGCCATCATCAGCGTGAATGGCTCGTCGAACATCAGCCACGCCATCAGCGCGGTGCACGGCGGCACGAGGTACATCAGGCTGCTCACCTGCGTCGCCGCACCGCGCTGGATCAGCAGGTAGAGCAGCGAACTGCCGCCGAGCGTGAGGCCGAGCACCGACCAGGCGATCGCCGCGATCAGCTCCGGGTCCATCACCATCGCCTCGTGCTCGAACAGCGCGAGCGGCAGCGTGACGGCCAGCGCGGCAAGCATCTGGATCGTGCCGGCGGTGCGCACGTCGCAGGGACGCACGAAGCGCTTCTGGTAGAGCGTGCCGGCGGTAATCGACACCAGCGCGAGCATCGCGAGCGAAAAACTGAAGGCCGTGACTTCGCCGGTGTCGAGCTTGCGCCAGACGACGAGCACGAGGCCGGCAAGCCCGAGGACGAGGCCGAGCCACTGGCGCGCCGTGATGCGCGCGGCCGCATCGCCGGCTGCGCCGCCGCCCGCCGCCCCGGACGGCGCGTGCGCGGTGACCCAGAGCGCCGTCAGCACCGGCTGCAGCCCGACAAGCAGCGCCGCGGTGCCGGCCCCCATGCCGAGCTTGACGGCGCTCCAGACGCCGCCGAGGTAGCCGGCCTGCAGCAGCACGCCGACGACGGCCAGATGCAGCCACTCGCTGCGGCTGCGCGGCCACGGCGCGCGCGAAGCCGCGATCCAGATCAGGAAGCAGACGATGGAGAGCGCATAGCGCGTGCTCAGGAAGCGCAGCGGCGGCGCGTGCGGCATCCCCAGGCGCGCGACGACGAAGCCGGTGCTCCAGATCAGCACGAAGACCCACGGCATCGCGCGTGCCAGCAGTCGCTGATTCACTTCGCTATTTGGCCTTGGCGCGGATCTCGGGCAGCGCCTTGCGCAGGTAGTAGACCATCGACCAGATCGTCAGGATCGCCGCGAGATAGATCAGCAGCGTGCCCCAGAAATGCGTATCGATGGCACCGAACAGCTTGCCGTCGAAGAGCAGGAACGGGATCGCGATCATCTGCACCATGGTCTTCGCCTTGCCCAGCATGTGCACCGCGACGCTGCGCGAGGCGCCGATCTGCGCCATCCATTCGCGCAGCGCCGAGATCGCGATCTCGCGCCCGATGATGACGAAGGCGATCAGCGCATGAACCCGGTCGAGGTGCACGAGCACGAGGAGCGCCGCGCAGACGAGGAATTTGTCGGCCACCGGGTCGAGGAAGGCGCCGAACGACGACGTCATATTCAGCCGACGCGCCAGGTAGCCGTCGAGCCAGTCGGTGAGCGCGACGATCACGAACAGCACCGTCGCGAGCTGGTTTTGCAGCGTCGGCGCCAGGTGCAGGTAGAACACGCCGACGATGAGAGGGATCGCGACGATGCGCCCCCAGGTCAGCAGCGTCGGCAAATTGAAGAACATGCGGCGATTGTGCCGAACTTCCGCTGCCGCGCTTCGTTGGAGGCTCGGGCGCCGGCCGCGGCGCTCAGTGCAGCGCGCGATAGATCGTTTCGGCGAGCTCCTTCGAGATGCCGTCCACCGTCTGCAGATCCTGCGCGCTCGCCTGCCCGACGCCGCGCACGCCGCCGAAACGCTGCAGCAGCCTGGCGCGCTTCTTCGGGCCGACGCCGGGGATATCCTCGAGCGCGCTGCCGCCGGTGCGAACGCTGGCCCGGCGCGCGCGCATGCCGGTGATCGCGAAGCGGTGCGCCTCGTCGCGAATCTGCGCGATCAGCATCAACGCCGCCGAATCCGGCGCGAGCGATACCTTCGCGCGGCCATCGGCAAAGACGAGCTCCTCGAGTCCGACCTTGCGCCCCTCGCCCTTCTCGACGCCGACGATCAGCGACAGGTCGAGGCCGAGTTCCTCGAACACCTCGCGCGCCATCGCGACCTGGCCGCGTCCGCCGTCGACGAGGACGAGGTCGGGCATGCGTGCCGCGCCGTTCTTCAGCGCAGCGTCCGGCTCCGAGGCCAGCGCCGCGATCTTCGCGTAGCGGCGCATCAGCACCTGGCGCATCGCGGCATAGTCGTCGCCGCCGGCGACGCCTTCGATGTTGTAGCGCCGGTACTGGGCGCTTTGCATCCTGTGGCTGTCGTAGACGACGCACGACGCCTGCGTCGCCTCGCCCGCGGTGTGGCTGATGTCGAAGCACTCGATGCGCAGCCGCGAAGGCTCCTCGCACGACAGGTCCAGCGCTTCGATCAGCGCGCGGGTTCGCGCCTGCTGCGAGCCTTCCTCGGCGAGCAGCCGGGCGAGCGCGAGTTCGGCGCCCTGGGTCGCCATCTCGAGCCACGCGCGGCGCTGGCCGCGCGGCTGAACCTGGAGATCGACCCTGGCGCCCGCGTGCGCCGACAGCGCATCGATCAGATCCGCATCGACCGCGTGGCTCGCGATCAGCAGCGGCGGCACGCCCGCGCCGACATAGTGTTGCGCGATGAAGGCCTCCAGCACCTGCACGTCGGGCGACAGCGCCGGCGGTTTCCCGGCCTCGGGCCGCGCCGGCTCGGCCGTCGCCGCGCGCAGCTCGGTTGCTTCGTCCACCTGCGCCGGGAAGTAGGCCCGGTCGCCGAGGTGGCGCCCGCCGCGCACCATCGCCAGATTGACGCACGCCCGCCCGCCGCGCACCTTGACGGCCAGGATGTCGGCATCCTTGTCGAAACCCGCGCCCGAATTGGCTTCGACCGATTGCTGATGCAGCACGTTGGCGAGCGCGCGTAACTGATTGCGAAGCTCGGCCGCCTGTTCGAATTCGAGCGCTTCGGCGTGCGCCAGCATCCGCGCCTGCAGCTGCTCCATCACCTCGCTCGTCTCGCCGCGCAGGAAGGCCTCGGCATGGGCGACATCGCGCGCATAGTCGGCCGCCGCGATGTAGCCGACGCAGGGCGCGGTGCAGCGCTTGATCTGGTAGAGCAGGCACGGCCGCGTGCGGTGCGCGAAGACGGTGTCCTCGCAGGTGCGCAGCCGGAACGCCTTTTGCAGCAGATGGATCGTCTCCTTCACCGCCCATGCGCTCGGGTAGGGGCCGAAGTAGCGATGCCGCCGATCCACCGCGCCGCGGTAGTACGCCATGCGGGGAAATGCGGCCGCGGCGGGCGACTGCACATCGCCGGCGTCGCGCGCCGCGGTGATCTTCAGGTACGGATAGCTCTTGTCGTCGCGAAACAGGATATTGAAGCGCGGCGCGAGCGACTTGATGAGATTGTTCTCGAGCAGCAGCGCCTCGGCCTCGGAGCGCACGACCGTCGTCTCCAGGCGCGCGATGCGTTCGATCATCAAGCCGATGCGCGTCCCGGCGTGGTTCTTCTGGAAGTAGCTTGAGACGCGCTTCTTCAGGTTTCGGGCCTTGCCGACATAGAGCACCCCACCCTGGGCGTCGAAATAGCGGTACACGCCGGGGCGCGCCGGCAGCGCGGCCACCTCGGCCAGCAGCCGCGCACGCGCCGCCTCGGGGGTCTCGGACGCTGCGGTTTCAGGCTGCGGCTTGCTCATCGGCGTCGATTGTGCCGCGCACATTCCGGCCTGCCGGCTGCCGATAATGACCGCCATGACCCGCGCATGGGACGTCTTCTGCCGCGTGATCGACAACCACGGCGACCTGGGCGTGTCCTGGCGCATTAGCGCCGATCTGGCCGCGCGCGGCGAGCGCGTCAGGCTGTGGGTCGACGATGCTTCGGCGCTCGCGTGGATGGCGCCGGGCGGGCGGGACGGCGTGCAGGTCATCCCCTGGTCCGACCCCGCGCCCGACCTCGCGCCGGCGGATGTCGTGATCGAGTGCTTCGGCTGCGATCCGCCGGCGCGCTTCGTGCAGCGGATGGCGGCGATGCATCCGGCGCCGGTCTGGATCAATCTCGAATATCTGAGCGCCGAACCGTACGCCGAGCGCAGCCATGGTCTGCCCTCGCCGGTGCAGGTCACGCCGGACCGCTTGCTCGAGAAGCGCTTTCATTTTCCCGGCTTCACCGCCGCCAGCGGCGGGCTGCTGCGCGAGCCGGGCCTGCAGGACGCAAGGCGCGCTTTCGATCGCAATGCCTGGCTGCGTGCGCAGCGAATCAAACCGCTGCGCGACGAGCGGCTCGTGAGCCTCTTTTGCTACGCCAATGCGGCGCTGCCCGCGCTGCTCGGCGCACTCGGTTCCGAGCCGACACTGTTGCTCGCGACGGCGGGCGCGGCGGCAGACGAGGTGGATCGGGCGCTCGACGCAGGTTCGCGGCGCGGCGCGCTGCGCGTCCACAAGCTGCCCTACCTGACGCAGCAGGACTACGACCGCCTTCTCTGGTCCTGCGACCTCAACTTCGTGCGCGGCGAGGACTCGTTCGTGCGCGCGCAATGGGCGGACCGGCCCTTCGTCTGGCAGGCCTACGCGCAGACCGATGCGGCGCATCTGACCAAGGTCGATGCCTTTCTGGATCGTTTCCTGGCCGGCGCCGATCCCGGTCTTGACGGGCCGCTGCGCCGGCTGTTCCACGCCTGGAACGCAAGCCCCGGGCATTCGCTGCCGCGCGCCGATGCGTGGCCCGAGGCAAGCGCCTGGACCGCCCATTGCGAGGCATGGCGCGAGGCACTGTGCAGGCAGCCCGATCTGGTCACGCAACTGCTTCGCCGCGTCGCGCAATCACGCTAAAATCGAAAGCTTTGTTTGCGGGCAGCATGTGCGCCCGAACCCAACCCATCCAAGTGGAACAGCTATGAAGATCGCCCAGGAAATTCGCGCCGGCAACGTCATCATGAACGGCAAGGACCCGATGGTCGTGCTCAAGACCGAGTACAGCCGCGGCGGCCGCAACTCGGCCACGGTGCGCATGAAGCTCAAGAGCCTGCTCAGCAACTCGGGGACCGAGGTCGTCTACAAGGCCGACGACAAGATGGACCAGATCGTGCTCGACAAGAAGGATTGCACCTACACCTATTTCGCCGACCCGATGTACGTCTTCATGGACGCCGAGTACAACCAGTTCGAGGTCGAGGCCGACAACATGGGCGACGCGATCCAGTACCTCGAGGACAACATGCCGGTCGAGGTCGTCTTCTACGACGGCAAGGCGATCTCGGTCGAACTGCCGACCTCGGTCGTGCGCGAGATCCAGACCGAGCCCGCCGTCAAGGGCGACACCTCGGGCAAGGTGATGAAGCCGGCGAAGACCGCGACCGGCCTCGAGATCGCGGTGCCGCTTTTCGTCGAGAGCGGCGACAAGATCGAGATCGACACCCGCACTCACGAATACCGCAAGCGCGTCTGAGCGGGCGCGGCTGCCGGGCGCGGCGTCGTGAAGACCGCCCCGGTCGTCGCCACGCCGCTCGCCTTCGACGCCGACGGCATCCCGTTCTCCGAGCGCTACGGCGACCGCTACCACCCGCGCCACGGCGCGCTCGCGCAGGCGGCGCACGTCTTTCTCGCCGGCAATGGCCTGCCCGGCCGCTGGCAGGGCCGTGATCGCTTCGTCATCGTCGAGACGGGCTTCGGCCTCGGCAACAACTTTCTCGCCGCCTGGAACGCTTGGCGGGACGACCCGAACCGCTGCGCGCGGCTGCACTTCATCTCGATCGAGAAGCACCCGCTGACGGCAGCCGACCTGCAGCGCGCGCATGCGGCGTCGCCGCTGCCCGAACTGGCCGCAGCGCTCGTGCGGGCCTGGCCGCCGCTGACGCCGAATCTGCACCGGCTTGCGTTCGATGACGGCCGCATCGAACTGCTGCTTGCGCTCGGCGACGTCGCGGCCTGGCTGCCCGAGATCGTCGCCAGCGCCGACGCCTTTTTTCTCGACGGCTTCGCGCCCGACCGCAACCCCGCGATGTGGCAGCCGCGCATCTTCAAGGCGCTCGCCCGGCTCGCCGCGCCGGGCGCGACGGCGGCGACCTGGAGCGCCGCGAGCGTGGTGCGCGCCGGCCTCGCCGCCGCTGGATTCGAGGTCGGCAGCGCACCGGGCAGCGGCGGCAAGCGCGAGATCACGCTCGCCCGCTACGCGCCGCGCTTCACGCCGCGGCGCGCGCCTTCGCGGCTCGCTGACTCGGACGCCGCAGGCGAACGCCGCGCCCTCATCGTCGGCGCCGGCCTTGCGGGTTGCGCCGCGGCGTGGGCACTCGCCGGGCAAGGCTGGCGCAGCACGCTCTTCGACCGCCACGCAACGATCGCCGCGGGCGGCAGCGGCAACCCGGCCGGCATCTTCCACGGCACGTTCAACGCCGATGACGGCACGCACGCCCGCTTCAACCGCGCGGCGGCGCTGCAGGGGGGCGTCGCCATCCGCGACGCGATCGCGAACCACGGCGTGCGCGGGCAGGCGAGCGGGCTGCTGCGCCTCGAGTCGGCTCACTCGATCGACGCGATGAAACTGCAGGCGGCTACGCTCGGCCTGCCCTGCGACTACGTGCAGGCGCTCGACGCCGAAGGCGCGGCGCGCCTGAGCGGCCTGCCGCCGACGCTGCCGGCGTGGTTCTATCCGGCCGGCGGCTGGGTCGATCCGGCAGGCTTCGCGGCTTCGCTGCTCGCCGACGCCGGCGGCGGCGTCGAGCTGCGAGCGCGGACGGCGATCGCCGCGATCCGCCGCCGGCGCGACGCCTGGCAACTGCTGGACGCCGGCGGCCGCGTGCTCGACGAAGCCGGCGTCGTCGTGCTCGCGAATGCGTGCGACACGGCGTCGCTGCTGGAAGGCTTCGCCGAACTGCCCCTGCAGCGCATCCGCGGCCAGACCACGGCGCTCGCGCTCGACACGCCCGGCCTGCGCCTGCCGCACCTGCCGGTCGCCGGCAATGGCTACGTGCTGCCGCCGCTGCCGGGCGGCTTGGCTCTGTTCGGCGCGACATCGCAGATCGAAGACGCCGAGCCCCGGCTGCGCACCGGCGACCAGCACCACAACCTGGCGCAGTTGATGCGCCTGACGGGAAGCGCGCCATCGGTTGCGGACGACGTGCTCACGGGCCGCGTCGGCTGGCGCTGCGCTGCGCCCGATCGGCTGCCGCTGATCGGTGGCGTTGCGGATATCGCGGCGATCGAGAACGGCGCACGCTTCGATCAGCCGCGCTTCGTGCCGCGCCTGCCGGGGCTGTTCGTCTTTACCGCGCTCGCGTCGCGCGGCATCGCCTCCGCCGCGCTCGGCGGGCATACCCTCGCATCACTGATCAGCGGCGCGCCCTGCCCGCTCGAAGCGAGCCTGCTCGACGCCGTCGATGCGGCGCGTTTCGTCTCGCGCGAACTCCGGCGCGGCCCATCCGCGAGAGCGTAGGCGGCTTCGGCCGCCGCGGACATGCGTGCGACATGCGCGGCTTCACCGCCGCCGATCGGGCCGCTGACGGACAGCCGAGGCGCCGCCGGCATCGTCCGGTCGGGTATTGCGCGAACCGCCTGCATTGCGGCAGCGGCAACCGAGCCTCAAACGCGCGACCGGCGTGCGGCGGCGAGCAGCGCGGCATTGATCGGCTGACGCTGCAGGAAGCTTTCGCGAAAGAGTGGCGGAACATGGTGATCGGCGGCGCTCATGACCCAGGCGGCGGTGTCCGCCAGGACTTCCTGGGCGCGCGCGGGGTCTGCAATACGCAAGGCCTGATGCACCAGCCAGCCGAAGGCCGGCCGGAAGACGCCAGCCTGCGGTCCATCGGCGGCATCACGCGCGAGCACGTCGTGCGCGACGGCGGCGGCATCGGCCGCCTGCCCGCTCTTCAACAGCAGCCGGATCAACTGCAGCCCGGCCGCCGCGGCGAGCATCGGCATCTCCCGCCGATCGGCCTCGCCCTGCACGGCGCGAACGCGCGCCACCCCTTCGTCCGGTGGCAGATCGGCGGCGGTCTCCAGCGCGAGCCGCAGCCGCAAATAGCCGCGCCCGCCGTGCTCGCCGATCAGTTCGACGGCCTGCGCCGCCCACTGCGCGAGCGCACCCGACGCCGGCGCGCCGACGCCGTAGTAGCGCGCCAGGTTGCAACGCACCAGCAGGCGCAGACCGCGCATCAGCGCCGGCCGATCCGGCGGCAGCGCAGCGAGCGTGCGCAGCGCCAGGTCGGCGCGTCCGAGCATGGCGTAGGTCGTCGCCAGGTCGTTCTCGGCGTTCGCCGCCCAGAAGTCGAGCCCGGCGCACCGCAGCGCGTCCGGCATGGCTTGGGCCTGCGCCAGGTACTCGTCGTAAAGCCCGCGATCGCGCAGATTGCCGATCAAGCCCATCTGATCGACCAGCACCGAGGCCTCGCCCAGCCCGGCGCGCCGCGCCAACGCGATGCTGCGGCGGTAGGCGGCCGTGCTGTCGTCGAGCCGGCCGGCGTACATCAGGGTGACGCCCAGTTGGCTCCACGCTTCGGCCTCGACCGCGCCGCGCTCCTGCGCCGCGGCGAGCGTGGCGACGCGTTCGAGCACGCTGATCGCCCGCCGGCGCCGGTCGGCACCGTCGAGGGCGAGCGCCAAGTCGCTGAGCCAGTGCAGTTGTTCATCGCCATCCAGCGGCTCCAGAGCGTCGGCTTCGGCTTCGAGCGAGACGACCGCCTCGTTGGCGCGGCCCAGCCGCATCAGCGCGATGGCAGTGCGCTGCGCTGCGAGCAGCTCGACGCGCCGCAGTCTTGCCGTGACCGCCAGCTTGGCGGCCTGCTGCGCTGCCTCGAGCGCGCCCGCTGCGTCCTGGCGCTCCAATCGCAGGTGGGCGAGCAACTCCAGCGCGGTCGCGCGCTGCGCCTCGTCGGCGGCCTGCTCCTGCAACGCCGCCAGCAGTGTTGTCGCGGCGTCCGTGTCGAGCGACCGGATCAGCAGGCGGCAGCGGCAGGCGTCGGCATCGAACGCCGCGCGCAGGTTCGAAGCCGTCGCGGTGGCGCGCAGGCAGCGCGCGCGTCCTTCGAGCGCGGTGCGCTGCTCGTGCAGCGCCGATGCGGCCGCGGCCCGTGCTGCCGCATCGGCATAGGAAGCCGCGGCCTCGTCCCAACAGTGCGCCGCCTCCCAATGCGCTGCCACGCGCGCCGGGGCAAAGTGGCGCGCCGCCAGCGCATGCGCGACATCGCGCTGCAGCAGCAACGCGATCTCCGGCGGCGTCGAGCGAAGCGCGGCCTCGCGCACCAGGTCGTGCGCGAATCGCGCGCCGTCCATCAACTGCGCCGCGCGCAGTTCCTGCACCGCATCGGCAAGTTCGAGCGGGCGCCGGCCGAGCAGACGCGCCGCAAGCTCGATGTCGAACGACTCGGCAGCGACCGCCGCGGCGCGCGCCAGTCCGCGCGCGAGCGCGGAAACCTGTCCGAGGCGCTGCTCGACCAGGGCCGTCAGATCTCCGGGCAGCGCGGGAGCGTCGAGTCCGCTCGGCACGGCGCCCGCCGCGAGCCAGGAACCGATGGCACGCAGCACGAACAAGGGATTGCCGCCGGTGCGCCGCGCGAGCGCGTCGACCCAGCCTGCGGCCTCCCAGCCCGGCAGCGCGAGCGTCTCCACGAGCAGCGCAACCTGCGAAGCGTCCAGCGGCGCGAGCAACACCGCCACCCACTCGTCGAGCGCCACCGGCCGCTGCGGCCAGGGTCGGTGCGCGACCAGCCAGCGGGCGCCACCGGCTGCCGCCAGCGGCAGCAGCAGATCGATCGAAGCTGGGTCGGCAAACTGCAGGTCATCGAGTGCGATGCCCGTCAGCCCGGCGCCGCGCCAGTCGTCGAGCGCGTGGCGCAGCGCCTGCCGCAGCCGAAGCGCGCTGAAGGGGTCCGCTGCCGCCGCGCCCAACGTGGGCGCCAGACGCGCCAGCTCGGCCGCTGCCCACGGCGTTGCGGGGGCGCCGAAGCGTGCCGCCAATGCCGGCAGCAGCGCGGCAAGCAACGAATAGGCCACGGCCGCATCGCCGGGACGCGCATCGACCAGGATCCATCCCGCACGGGTGGCGACGAAATCGGCGAGCAGGCGGGACTTGCCGATGCCGGGCTCGCCCTGAACGCGCACCGGCAGAGCCGCCTCCAGGCCGCGCACGATATCCGCCAAGGCTGCTTCGCGGCCGACAAGACGGGGCGGACGCAGCAAGGCCAGCGGCAGCGGCGCCGCAGGCGCTGCGGCCGGCGCGCCGGCCTCGATCTGCGCCGCAAGCGCCTGCGTCTCCGCTCCGGGGGCGACGCCGACCTCGCGCGAAAGCAGTTCGCGGCAGCGCCGGTAGGCCGCCAGCGCCGCCGCGCGGTCGCCGCGCAGATAGTGCAGCCGCATCAGCCGGCGGTGCGCGTGCTCGGCGACCGGCGCCTCGGCGACGAGCCGCTCGGCGTACGGCAGCGCCGCGGCGATGCGGCCGCACGCCTGGTGCTCTTCGGCCAGCGCTGCCAGCGTCTGCTGCAAACGCTCGTGCCAGCGCTCGCGCGTCGCGCGCAGCCAGCTGGCCAGATTCGATTCGGCGTCGTCGGCGTCGACGCCGGCCAGCAACTCGCCGGCGGCGTGGCGCGGGTCGGCGCGCAGGCCGGCCTGCGGGTCGTGCACGTCGTGCTCCAGAGCGTCGGCCAGGCGAATCGCCGTGTCGCCTGCGACGACGTCGACGCCGAGGGCCCGCTTGAGGCGAAAAATGCGCTGGCGCAGGCTGATGTTGGCCTGCCGCGGTGCGCTGTCGGGCCACAGCAGCGCCGCGGCGCGCGAGCGCTCGACAGCGCCTTCGGTGGCGAGCAGCAGCAACAGCAACGCGTCGCGCGCCGCCAGCACTTGCTCGGGCCCGCCGGGAACCGACCAGCGCGGCGTACCGAGCAGGGCAATGCGCCTCTGCCCGGCATGGGCTTGCGGCAATGGTGTGGCTGGCATGGGCGAAGTGTGCCCGCAAGTCGGCGCAGCGGCGGCTTCGCCTTGCACCGCAACGGCGTTCGCGCGGCGGTTAACCCTTCGGTAACGCGGTCTGCATAGGCTCCTTCTCGTCGCCCCTTCAAGGCAGCGCCGCTGCCGGGGTCTGCGACGACAACGGGGCCACCAACCATGCACGCCTACGAAGTTCCTCGCTCTGACGCGCCCGTGCCTTCGCGCATCCAGCCTCCCGGCACGCCTTGGCTCGGCAAACCGTCGGCCTGGCGTTGCGCCGTCGCCGCGGCTCTGCTGAGCGTCTGCGGCGCGGCCGGCGCGACCGTCTACGACAACGGCGAGGTCAACATTGTCGACAGCGAAATCTTCAGCAACGTCGACGCGCGCAACAGCGCCGACGGCGCCCCGACGACCGTCATCACCCGCGATGGCGCGATCGTGATGGGCATCAGCGTGCGCGACTCGTCGCTCGTCAGGATGTACGACGACACCCTGGTCAACGGCTACGGCGTGATCCATGGATATGACAGCGGCCGGCTCGAGATCCACGGCGGCAGCGCGACCTGGATCGACCTTGGGAACCAGGCCATGGCGCACATCGACGGCGGAACCTTCGTCTCCGGCCACAACACCTTGCGCATGTCGGGCGACGCGACGGCGCACATCAGCGGCGGCTCGTTCACGGCGACGACGGATACCGGCGCCGTGATCAACGCCGTTCAGAACAGCAGGGTGACCATCACCGGCGGCAACTTCGTCGGCCACGTCATCCGCGCTTCGATGAACGGCGGGGAAAGCACGGTCGAACTCGACGTCTACGGCGGGCACTTTGCGGCGCCCGACGCGGGCCGGCTGCTGTTCTACACCGGCTACGAGGCCGTGACCACGTTCTACGGGAGTTCCTTCAACCTGCCGTTCGGCATCGTGCCGCACGAGTACGAAGGGCCGTTGATCGGGACGCTCGCCAACGGCGACGCGATCGACGTGCTGCTGGACTGGGGCGGCTACAGCGGCAGCACCGGCTACATCATGCTCGTGCAAGCCGTCCCCGAACCCTCGACCTGGGCCTTGATGCTGGCGGGTTGTGCGATGCTGGGAGGGCTGGCGCGACGCAAGCGGGGCAAGGACGCCGCACGCCAGACAACACCGCACCCAGCCGGCTGACGGCAGCCCGGTCCGGACCCGCTCGACTGCGGGCCAGCCACCCGGGCGCCGGCCATGCTCTTGACCAGCAACTCAAGCGCCGCGCCGGCCTTTGCGTGCCGGTCGGCGTCGAAGGAGACGTCGTCCTTCGAAGCTCAGGCCTGCGAGTCGTCCGCAGGCTGCGGCGCGGCAGGCGCCGCAACTTCGTTCGAGTCTTCGCCTTCGGCGGCGGCCTGCGCCTTGCTGGCGGCGCCGGCCCGGCGCTGCGCCAGCTTTTCTTCCTTCTTCTGCTTCTTCTGCAGCTCGCGCTGGCGCTTCTCGAACGAATAGTTGGGCTTTGCCATGGGCCGGGTTTCCTCGCGTGTCGGTGAAAGGTGGGGACAGACGCGAGGTTACGCTGTTTTCGGATAGGGACAGACCCGATGCGATCAGAACTTGATCGTGCGCACACCTTCCGATGTGCCGAGCAGGCACACGCTTGCCCGGTTGCGGGCGAAGACGCCGACCGTGACGACGCCCGGCCATTGGCTCAGCTCGGCCTCGAGCGCCGGCGGGTCACTGATCTCGAGGCCGTGGACGTCGAGGATCAATCCGCCGTTGTCGGTCACGAAACCCTGGCGCGGCACCGGGCGGCCGCCCATCGCGCGCAGCCGGCGCGTGACGAGCGCGCTTGCCATCGGGATCACCTCGATCGGCAGCGCAAAGCGCCCGAGCGTCGCGACGAGCTTGGATTCGTCGGCGATGCAGACGAACTGGCGCGCCATATCGGCGACGATCTTCTCGCGCGTCAGCGCGCCGCCGCCGCCCTTGATCATGCAGCCGCGGCCGTCGATCTCGTCGGCGCCGTCGACGTAGACGGCGAGCGAATCGACCTCGTTGGCGTCGAGCACCGCGATGCCGTGCCGGCGCAACCGCAGGCTGCTCTGCTCGGAACTCGACACCGCCGCCGCGATGCGATCGGGCATGCGCGCGAGCGACTCGATGAAGCAGTTCACCGTCGAGCCGGTGCCGACGCCGATCACGCTGCCCGGCTGCACCCAGGCGGTCGCCGCCTCGCCCACCATCGCCTTGAGTTCGTCCTGCGTCATCGTCTTGCGCTTCGGTGTTTGCTTCGCTCCGATTATCGATGGCCGCTTGTGCGCCAAGCGACAATTCCGGCTCGACTCTCGCACCGACGATGATCCCCCTGCCCTATTCGCTTGCCCGCGCCTTCCTGTTCGGGATGGATGCCGAGACCGCTCACGAACTGACGCTCGCGACGATCGCCCGCCTGCAGCACTCGCCGGCGAACAACCTGTGGCGCCAGCCGCGCGTCGCCGATCCGGTGACGATCGCCGGGCTCGCGTTCCCGAATCGCATCGGCCTTGCCGCCGGGCTCGACAAGAACGGCCGCTGCATCGACGGCTTCGGCGCGATGGGCTTCGGCTTCGTCGAGGTCGGCACCGTGACGCCGCTCGCCCAGCCCGGCAACCCGAAGCCGCGGCTCTTTCGGCTGCCGCAGGCGCAGGCGCTGATCAACCGCCTCGGCTTCAACAACGAAGGCCTCGCCGCGTTCGTCGCCAACGTGAAGCAATCACGCAGCTTTCGCCGCGGCGGCGGCATCCTCGGCCTCAATATCGGCAAGAACGCGGCAACGCCGATCGAGCGCGCCGCGGACGACTACTTGGCGTGCCTCGAAGGCGTCTACCCGCACGCCGACTACGTGACGGTCAATATCTCGAGCCCGAATACGAAGAACCTGCGCGAACTGCAGGGCGACGCCGCACTCGGCGCACTGCTGCGCAGCCTTCACGAGCGCCGGCTCGATCTCGCGAAGCGGCACGGCCGCCAAGTGCCGCTCTTCGTGAAGATCGCGCCGGACCTCGACGCGGCGCAGGTGAAGGTGGTCGCCCGCACGCTGCGCGACAGCCGCTTCGACGGCGTCATCGCGACCAATACGACGATCGCGCGCGACGCCGTTCAGGGTCTCGCGCATGCGGATGAAACCGGCGGGCTCAGCGGCAAGCCGGTCTTCGAGGCGAGCAATCGCGTCATCGCCCAACTGCGCGCCGCGCTCGGGCCGGACTTTCCTATCATCGGCGTCGGCGGCGTGATGAGCGGCGCCGAAGCGAAGGTCAAGATCGACGCTGGCGCCGATCTGGTGCAGGTCTATACCGGCCTCATCTATCGCGGTCCGGGGCTCGTCGCCGAGGCCGCGAAGGCGCTGCGCCCGGCGGCTTGACGCGCGCATCCGCCGCGACGCGACGGGCGCAGCCGATCAGTGCAGCGGCACGCCGGTCTTGCCCTGCACTTCCTCGCGCGTCACGCCGGGCGCCAGCTCGACGAGCTTCAGGCCCTGCGGCGTCACGTCCATCACGGCGAGGTCGGTGATGATGCGGTTGACGACGCCGACGCCGGTCAGCGGCAGCGTGCATTGCGGGATGATCTTCAGATCGACCGTGCCGTCCTTCTTCTTCGCGACGTGCTCCATCAGGACGACGACATGCCCGACGCCGCCGACCAGGTCCATCGCGCCGCCCATGCCCTTGACCATCTTGCCGGGGATCATCCAGTTCGCGAGGTCGCCCTTGTCGGTGACCTGCATCGCGCCGAGGATCGCCATGTCGATCTTGCCGCCGCGGATCATCGCGAAGCTGTCGTGGCTGCCGAAGATGCTCGTGCCGGGGATCGTCGTCACGGTCTGCTTGCCGGCGTTGATGAGGTCGGCGTCGACCTCGTCCTTGGTCGGGAACGGGCCGATGCCGAGCATGCCGTTCTCGCTTTGCAGCCAGACTTCGATGTCCGGCGCGACGAAATTGGCGACCATCGTCGGCAGGCCGATGCCGAGGTTGACGTAGTAGCCGTCCCGCAGTTCCTTGGCGGCGCGTGCCGCCATCTGATCGTGTGTCCAGGCCATGAGGGTTCCTTCGGAAAACTGGTGAGCGGGTGCCTTGCGGCACCTGTGATGTTTGGCTAGGCGGCGGCGCGCTCGGTGAGGGTCAGCTTCTCGATGCGCTTCTCGGGGTGCGCGTTGAGCACGATGCGGCTCACGTAGATGCCGGGCAGGTGCACGCTGTCGGGGTCGAAGGTGCCGGTGTCGACGATCTCCTCGACCTCGACGACCGTCGTGCGCCCGGCCATCGCGACCGCGGGGTTGAAGTTGCGTGCGGTGCGGCGAAAGATCAGGTTGCCGCTCTGGTCGGCCTTCCACGCCTTGACGAGCGAGACTTCGGGCACGAGCGAGCGCTCCATCACGTAGGTGTGGCCGTCGAAGTCGCGCGTCTCCTTGCCTTCGGCGATGATCGTGCCGACGCCGGTGCGCGTGAAGAACGCCGGAATGCCGGCGCCGCCGGCGCGCAGCTTCTCGGCGAGCGTGCCCTGCGGCGTGAACTCGAGCTCGAGTTCGCCGGCGAGGTATTGGCGCTCGAACTCCTTGTTCTCGCCGACGTAGCTCGAGATCATGCGCTTGATCTGGCGCGTCTCGAGCAACTGGCCGAGGCCGAAGCCGTCGACGCCGGCGTTGTTCGAGATCACGGTCAGATTCTTCACCGCGCTGTCGCGCAGCGCGGCGATCAGCGCCTCGGGGATGCCGCACAGCCCGAAGCCGCCGACTGCTATCAGCTGGCCGTCGCTCACGATGCCTTCGAGCGCCTTGGCTGCGCTCGGATAGACCTTGTTCATTCGCGCTCTCCTACGTTGAAGGCGCGAGCGTACCGCGTAATGCAATACGCAGTCGTTACGTAGAATTGACTATGCTCGACTACCACCACGCGTTCGATCTCGCACCGGTCGGACTCGTGCTGTCGCGCAACCGGCAGATGCTCGACTGCAACCGGCGGCTGCTCGAGATATTCGCCACGACGCGCGAAACCCTCGTCGGCCGCAGTTTCGAGCTGCTCTACCCGTCGCCCGACGAGTTCGCGCGCACCGGCGAGCGCATCGTCGCGACGCTGGGCGCAGACGGCTTCTACGCCGACGAGCGCATCATGCGGCGCGTCGGCGGCGCCGCGCCGCAAGGCGGCGGCAAGCGCGCCGGATCGAACGGCGCGCTGTTCTGGTGCCGCGTCACCGGCCGCGCGCTCGACCCGCGCCAGCCCCACGCCGAAGGCATCTGGAGCTTCGAGGACCTGTCGTCGCGCCGTCAGGTGAGCGTCGAACTCACACCGCGCGAGCGCGAGATCGCGGCGCTCCTGATCGGCGGCCTGACGAGCAAGCTGATCGGCCGCAGGCTCGCGATCAGCCCGCGCACAGTCGACATCTACCGCGGCCGGCTGATGCGCAAGTACGGCGCCGCGACGAGCGCCGAACTCGTGACGCGGCTGTTGACGTCCCGAGCCGGCTCATAGGCCGGCATCCGCCGCGAGCCGCCGCCTCAGTTCAGATCGCCGGCCAGCCGCCAGCTTCGCCGCAGTTCGTCGGGCCATTCGCCGCGATCGATCAGCGCATCGATCGCGTCGCTCTCGGCGCCGCACTCGAGCCCCTGGGCGGCGAGCCAGGCGTCGTCGAAATAGGTGTGGCGGTAGCGTTCGCCGGCGTCGCACAGCAGCGTGACGATCGCGCCCGGCTCGCCGTGCGCGGCCATGCTGCGCGCACAGGCGAGCGCGGCGACGAGATTCGTGCCGGTCGAGCCGCCGACGCGGCGGCCGAGGCGCACGCTCAGACTGTGCATCGCGGCCAGGCTCCAGACGTCGGGCACCTTGACCATCGCATCGAGCACGCCGGGAACGAACGACGCCTCGACGCGCGGGCGGCCGATGCCCTCTATGCGCGAGCCCTCTTCGATCGCGAGCGAGGCGTCGCCGCCGACGTAGTGGTCGAAGAACACCGACCGCTCGGCATCCACGCCGCAGACGCGCGTCTCGTGGCGGCAGTAGTGGACGTAGCGTCCGATCGTCGCGAGCGTGCCGCCGGTGCCGGCGCTGGCGACGATCCACGCCGGGCAGGGATGGGTCTCGCGCCGCATCTGGCTGTAGATGCTCTCGGCGATGTTGTTGTTGGCGCGCCAGTCGGTCGCCTGCTCGGCGTGCATGAACTGGTCCATGAAGTGGCCGCCGTGTTCGCGCGCGAGGCGTTCGCTCTCGGCATGGATCGCACCGGCGCCCTCGACAAGATGGCAGCGCCCGCCGTGAAACTCGATCGCCGCGATCTTCTGCACCGAGGTGCCGGCGGGCATCACGGCGACGAACGGCAGCTCGAGCAGCCGCGCGAAGTAGGCCTCGCTGATCGCGGTCGATCCGCTCGATGCCTCGACGATCGTCGAGCCTTCGTTCAGCCAGCCGTTGCACAGCGCATGGAGGAACAGGCTGCGCGCAAGCCGGTGCTTGAGGCTGCCCGTCGGGTGGCTCGATTCGTCCTTCAGGTACAGCAGCACGCCGGGGAAACCGGGCAGTGCAACCGGGATCAGGTGGGTGTCGCTCGAGCGCTGGAAGTCGGCGTCGATGCGGCGCACCGCCTCGCGCACCCAGCGCCGTCGCGCGTCGCTGCGAAACGCTGCCACCCTGCGCATCCTTCAGGCGAGGATCGCGCGCAGCCAGTCCGGCAGCGGCAGCGTCTTCTTGGCCGGGAAGTCGAGCCACACCGTCGTCGCGCCGCCCGTGGCATAGAGCACGCCGGGCTCGTCGTCGCGTTCGAGCGTGACGTAGGTGTCGAAGCTCGATCGCCCGACGGCGCCGATATAGTGGCGGGCGCGGATATCGCCCGGATATTCGAGCTGGCGGATGAAATTGCAGAATGCGTTGACGATCACGAAGCCCTCGCCCTCGGGCGAAAGCGTCGTGCCCAGCTTGTGCATCCACTCGATGCGGATCGTCTCGAAGTAGCGGAAATAGACCGCGTTGTTGACATGGCCCATCGCGTCCATGTCGCCCCAGCGGATCGGGATCACCATCTCGTAGGCGAGCTTCTTCTGTTCGGGGATGTCGATGCGCATGGTTCGGTCTCGAATGCGTTGTGCTCGAATGCGTTATGAAATGTCGGCGGGCTTCGCCGCGGTCGGGTCGATGCCGAGTTCGGCCGCGATCCGCGCGACGGTCGCGCGCAGCGCCGCGACCTCTTCGCGCAGGCGCGCCTGCTCGGCCTTGAGCGACGCGATCTCGCCGGCGGCGACGAAATCCTCGGCATCGGCCGCGACGGCCGCCGGCGCCGCGACCTCGCCGCAAAGGAGATGCGCCCAGCGCTGTTCGCGCGCGCCCGCTGCCCGCGGCAGCTTGACGACGAGCGGCGGCTCGCGGGCGGCGAGTTCGTCCAGAAAGCCTTCGACCGACGAGATGTCGGCGAAGCGGTGCAGCCGCTCGGTCGAAGCACGCAACTCGGCCACCGTCTGCGGACCGCGCAGCATCAGCAGGGTAAGGATTGCCTCCGACTGCCCCGGCACGCCGAGCACGCGCTTGAAGTTGTGCTCGAAGCGGGCGACCCGGCTGCCGCTGACCTCGATCACGAGCGCGAGCGCTTTCAAGGTGTCGATCGCGACCTGCACTTCGGCGTCCGTCGCATTGATCACCGGGTCGCGCGCCGTCTTCTGGTTGCAGCCCAGCACGAGTGCGTTGAGCGACAGCGGGTAGCTGTCGGCGACCGTGTGCTGCTTCTCGACCAGCACGCCGAGCACGCGTGCTTCGAGCGGCGAGAGCGGCCGAAGGCTCATGTGGAAATTTCGACGTTTAAACCGCGAAGCCGTCGTCGGCCTGGATGATCGCGCCGTTGATGAAGTGGCTCTCGTTCGCGCACAGCATCATCAGCGCCGTGTCGAGGTCCTGCGGCTGGCCGATGCGCCGACGCGGCAGCGTCGCGATCAGTTTCTGGCCGCGCTCGGTTTCCCACTGGTGATGATTGATCTCGGTATCGATATAGCCGGGGCAGATCGCGTTGACGTTGATGCCGAAGCGCCCCCACTCGAGTGCCATCGAGCGCGTCATGTGCACGACCGCCGCCTTGCTGATGCTGTAGACGCCGATCTGCCCGAGCACGCGCAGCCCCGCCATCGACGCGATGTTGACGATCCGCCCGCCTGTGAAGGTGCCCGGCGCGGCGCCGCTGGCGCGCGCGATCATGCGCTTGCCGACCTCCTGGGCGACGAAGAACGCGCCCTTGGCATTCGTATCCATCACATAGTCGTAGTCGGCCGGGCTCACGTCGACGAGCTTTTGCGTCGCGCCGACGCCCGAGTTGTTGACGAGGATATCGAGCGTGCCGACCTCGGTCTCGGCGTGCGCGACGGCCGACTTGATGCTCGCATGGTCCGTCACGTCCAGCGGCACGACGTGCGCGTCGCCGCCTGCCGCCTCGATCTCGGCGTGCAGCGTCTTCAGCCGGTCGACGCGCCGCCCGGCGAGGACGACCGCCGCACCGGCCGCCGCGAGCGTCTTCGCGAACTGCGCGCCCAGCCCGCTCGATGCGCCGGTGACGAGCGCGACGCGCCCCGACAGGTCGATCGAATAGCTCATGGCGCCGCCTCCTCGAAGTTTCGCGGCCACGATAGCACGCGGGCGCAGCGCGCTTGCGCGCGCTTGCGATCGGGAACGACCTCGTAAACTCGGGCCTGACCCCGCGTGGCCGAACCACGGAGAGCACATCCATGACGCCCGAAGAAATCATTGCCCAGCATGGCCCGCGCGAAGCGATGGAGTACGACGTGGTCGTGGTCGGCGCCGGCCCGGCCGGCCTTGCGGCGGCGATTCGCCTGAAGCAGCTCGCCGCGGTGCAGAACAAGGACGTCTCGGTCGTCGTCCTCGAGAAGGGGTCGGAACCCGGCGCGCACATCCTGTCGGGCGCGATCATGGATACGCGGGCCTTGACCGAGCTGATCCCCGACTGGAAGGAACGCGGCGCGCCGCTGCTGCAGCCGGTCACCGATGACAAATTCCTGTTCCTCACCGAGACCGGCGCGCGCGCGACGCCGGAATTCCTGATGCCCGACTGCTTCAGGAACCACGGCAACATGATCGTCAGCCTCGGCAACGTCACGCGCTGGCTCGGCGAGCAGGCCGAGGCGCTCGGCGTCGAGATCTTCCCCGGCTTTGCCGCGGCGGAAGTGCTCTACGGCGACGCCGGCACCGTCAAGGGTGTGGCCACCGGCAACGTCGGCATCGGCAAGGACGGCGAGCCGACGGCGAACTTCCAGCTCGGCATGGAGCTGCACGCGAAGTACACGATCTTCGCCGAGGGCTCGCGCGGCCAGCTTGGCAAGCAGTTGATCGCGAAGTTCAAGCTCGATGCCGAGTGCGACCCGCAAAGCTACGGCATCGGCATCAAGGAGCTGTGGGAGGTCGAGCCCGCAAAGCACAAGGCCGGCCTTGCGCTGCACACCGCCGGCTGGCCGCTCGACCCTTCGACCTACGGCGGCTCGTTCCTGTACCACCTGCCCGACAACCTGGTCGCCGTCGGCTTCGTCGTCGGGCTCGACTACGCCAACCCCTGGCTCAGCCCGTTCGAGGAGTTCCAGCGCTGGAAGCTGCACCCGGCGATCCGCCCGACCTTCGAAGGAGGCAAGCGCATCGGCTACGGCGCGCGCGCGTTGACGGCGGGCGGCATTCTCGCGATCCCGAAGACGGTATTCCCCGGCGGCGCGCTCGTCGGCTGCGAAGCCGGCTTCCTGAACGCAAGCCGCATCAAGGGCAGCCACGCGGCAATCAAGACCGGCATGCTCGCCGCCGATGCCGCTTTCGACGCGCTCGGCGCCGGCCGCCAGCATGACGTGCTCGACGCCTACCCGGCGGCGTTCGAGAAGAGCTGGCTGCACGAGGAACTGGACCGCTCGCGTAATTTCAAGCAGTGGTTCAAGAAGGGCTTCACGATCGCGACGCTGATGACCGGCATCGAGCAGTGGCTGCTGCCCCGGCTCGGCATCAAGGCGCCGCCGTGGACGCTGCACCGCAAGCAGGCCGACAATTTCTACCTGAAGCCGGCGGCGCAGTGCCCGCAGATCGCCTATCCGAAGCCCGACGGCAAGCTCACCTTCGACCGCCTCTCGTCGGTCTTCCTCAGCAACACGAACCACGAGGAGAACCAGCCCGCGCACCTGACGCTGAAGGACGCGAGCGTGCCGGTGCGCATCAACCTGGCGATCTATGCCGGCCCCGAGAGCCGCTACTGTCCGGCCGGCGTCTACGAATTCGTGAAGGCCGAAGACGGCAGCACCGACCGGTTGCAGATCAATGCCCAGAACTGCGTGCATTGCAAGACCTGCGACATCAAGGACCCGACCCAGAATATCGTCTGGGTCGCGCCCGAAGGCGGCGGCGGACCGAACTACGTCGGCATGTGACGCCCGCGCGGCGTCACGCACGGGCATGAACGCATCCGAAGCCCGCGACACCTTGCTCGTGCGCGCCTTCGAAGCACCGCTTGCTCCGCCCTGGACCGAAGCCGACCAAGACTGGGCGAGCCGCGAAGCGCTGCGCAGCGTGGGCTCGCAGGCGGCGGCCGAGCGGCTGATCGCAGCGCGCGCGGGATTCGCGGCGCAGCGCCTGGCGACGCGCGATCCAGCGGTCGGCGCGGCACTCGCCGCGAGCGCCGGCCATGCGGGCCTCGGCGCGCTGCTGCTCGCCGCCGCCTTCGCGGCCGGCGTCGCGCTCGACGCGCTCGGCGCGCAAGGCCGCATCGAGATCCTCTCGCCGCCTCTGCTCGGGTTGCTGGCGTGGAACCTGGCGGTCTATGCATCGCTGATCGCCTTCGCGGTCTTCGCGGCGCGCGCTCCGCACCGCGTGCGCAAGCCCGCCGGCGGCGATCACCGACCCCTCGGCCGGCTTGCGGCATTCGTCCCCGAACGCTGGCGCCGCATCCCGTCGACGCGCAGCCCCGCGCTGGCGCGATTTGCCGCCGACTGGGCGGCGCGTGGTGAGGTGCTGCGCGCCGCGCACCTCGTCGCATTGCTGCATGCGGGTGCAGCCCTGCTTGCGCTCGGGGCGCTTGCCTCGCTCTATCTGCGCGGACTCGTCTTCGAGTTTCGCGCCGGCTGGGACAGCACCTTTCTCGGCCCGGATGCGGTGCATGCGATCGCCGCCGCGCTCTACGGCCCGGCGTCGGCCGTGAGCGGCATTGCGCTGCCCGGCGCCGACGAGATCGCGCGCCTGCGCTTCGCCCACGGCAGCGGCGAGAACGCCGCGCGCTGGATTCATCTGCAGGCGCTGACGGTCGTCGCGTTCATCGTGCTGCCGCGCGCCGTGCTCGCCGCGGTCGCGACGGCGAAGGCGAGGCGCCTCGCACGCCGCTTTCCGCTGCCGCTCACCGATGCCTACTACCGACGGCTGCGGCCGCGCGACGCCGAGGGCAGCGCCGTCTGCGTGCTGCCCTACGGCTACCGGTTTCCCGACGCGAGGTTCGGTGCGCTGCAGCGTGCCCTCGAGGAGCAGACGGCCGGGCGCGTCGCGCTCGAGCTTGCCGAACCCGTCGTGCCGGGCAGCGAGGACGCGGATGCCTTGCGGCTGCCGCCCGAGGCGGCGAGCGCGCAGATGCTCGTCGTGCTGTTCGCGCTCACCGCGACGCCGGAGCGCGAAACGCACGGCAGCTTCGCACGCGCCGTTGCGGCACGCCACGCGAACGAGACGACAGTGCGCGTGTGGATCGACGAAACCGACTTTCGCGCCCATTTCGGCGCCGACGGCGACGCGCGCCGTGCGCAGCGGCGCGACGCCTGGCGCCGGATGCTCGCCGACGAGAGTCTGGAGCCCGAGTTCGTCGATTTCACGCCGGCCCGAGCCCTGCCATGAACGCCGCAGCCGAGAACGCGATCGCGCTCAGTCTCGTATCGCATACGAATGTCGGCAAGACGACGCTCGCGCGCACGCTGCTGCAGCGCGATATCGGCGAGGTGCGCGACGAGGCGCACGTCACGCTCGCCGCCGAGCGCCAGACGCTGATCGAGACCGCGCAGGGCGACCGCCTCGAGCTGTGGGATACGCCGGGCTTCGGCGACAGCCAGCGCCTGGCGCAGCGCCTCGGGCGCGCGGCCAACCCGCTCGGATGGTTTCTGAACGAGGTCTGGGACCGCTTTCGCGACCGCGCGCTGTGGTCGAGCCAGGCGGCGGTGCGCAACGTGCTCGAGCAGGCCGACGCGGTCCTCTACCTCGTCAATGCCTCGGAGGCGCCGCAGGATGCGTCCTACGTCGATCCCGAACTCCAGGTCCTGGACCTGCTCGACAAGCCGGCGCTCGTGCTGCTCAACCAGATCGGCCAGATGCGCTCCCCGGCCGACGAGGCGGCGCAGGTCGAGCGCTGGCAGGCGCATTGCGCCAACCATCCCAGCGTGCGCGGCGTGCTCGCGCTCGACGCCTTCGCACGCTGCTGGGTGCAGGAGGGCACGCTGCTCGGCGCCCTCGCCGACGTGCTGCCGGCCGGCAAGCGAGCCGCATTCGCGCGCCTGGCGGACGCCTGGCGCGCCAAGCACCGCGCAGTCTGGCGCGCGTCGATGGATGTCCTGGCCGAGCGCCTGGCGCGCGCCGCCTGCGACCGGGAAGCGGTGCGCGACGCCGGCTGGGCCGGCAAGCTGGCGCAGGTCGGCGCGGCCATCGGACTGCGCCGCGAAGGCCAGCTCACGCCGCGCGAACTGGCGATGCAGGCGCTGGCCGAACGGCTCGATGCCGATATCCGATCCTCGACCGACCGCTTGATCTGCCTGCACGGCCTCGACGGCCACGCGACCGACGCCGTGCTGCTGCGCCTGGCCGAGCATTTCGCGGTGCGCGAGCCGGTGAGCGAGGGCAAGGCGGCGGTGCTCGGCGGCATCGTCACCGGCGCGCTCGCCGGTCTCAAGGCCGATGTCCTGAGCGGCGGGCTCACGCTCGGCGGCGGGCTGCTCGCCGGCGGCGTGATCGGCGCGCTGAGCGCGGCGGGACTCGCGCGCGGCTTCAACCTGGTGCGCGGCGTCGACAAGCCGACGCTCGCCTGGTCCGACGACGTGCTCGACGAACTCGTCCATTCGGCGCTGCTCGGCTACCTGGCGGTCTCCCATTTCGGGCGCGGGCGCGGCAACTGGGTCGCCTCCGAGCAGCCCGCGTTCTGGCCCGAGCAGGTGAGCGCGGCGCTCGCGCCGCGCCGCAAGACCCTGCAATCGATCTGGTCGCGGCGCACCGGCGACGACGACCCGGCGCGGCTCGCGCCCGACCTGCAGGCCGTGCTGCGCGAAGCGAGCATCGACGTCTTCATCCGCATCTACCCCGACTCGAAGGAGATGCTGCGCGCGGCCAGCGATTGATACCCGTTCGCGATCGAGCGTATGGAAACGCACGCTCGCTGAAAGCACGCGGCTGGACACCCGCCGCCGCGGTGCGTGCGCCGGTCGGCACGGCAATGCCGGACCCGCACAGCCGGCGACGCTTCGGCGAGGCGGCCGTCGCCTGGACGGCGCCGGCTGCGCGGGTCCGGCATTGCGGCAGCGCTCGTGGTGTTCGTGACGTGGACCCCTGGCGCCCCGACCTCGTGTCAGGTGCCACCCGACGGGGGCGATTTCTGGTGCCGCCGGATGAGCCGCGAACGAGGGGCCCCGCGTAGCGGGGATCGAAGCGAGCGAATGCGGCAGGGCGCCGATGGCAAGGCGCTGCGAACCGCTCGATCGAGCGTAGGCGCAGCATAAGCCTCTGGCGGGTGGCGCCTGGCACGATGCGCCGACCGACGCGTGCGGCAGCGGCACTACGCGCAAAGCCGCAAGGCATTGCCAGTCGTCACCGGATTCTTTGCGTTCGAACGCACATCGGTATGAGCCGCGAATCGATCGCCTGACCAGCGGCGCCGCGCCGACCGGCACCGGCACTGCCGCGCCGAATAGGCGGCGAACGGGCGGCGAACGGGTTGACCTCGTCGCCTCGGCCGCTAAACTTGCACGCATTTGTGCCGTACACCCTCGTGACGATGAAGACGCCCTTCCTCTCCCGCCGTTCGTTCGTGCGCGCCTGCGCTTTCGGTGCGCCGGCCGCCGCACTGGCCACACTGCCGAGCCTGGCACGTGCCGCTGCCCCGGCGCCGCGCGCGCTGCGGTTCGACCATCTGCATACCGGCGAGCGGCTGAACGTCGAGTACTTCAATGCCGGCGACTACGTGCCCGACGCGCTCGCCGCCGTCGATCATCTGTTGCGCGACTTCCGCACCGAGGATGTCGGCCATATCGACCCGACGTTGCTCGACCTGCTCTACCGCCTGACGCTTTCGACAAGGACTGCGAAGCCGTTTCAGATCATCTCCGGCTACCGCTCGCCGGCGACGAATGCGATGCTGCACGCGCGCAGTTCGGGCGTCGCCACGCGCAGCCTGCACATGACGGGGCAGGCGATCGACATCCGGCTCGCGGACGTGCCGCTCGGCGCGCTGCGCCAGGCCTCGCTATCGTTGCGCGGCGGCGGCGTCGGCTTATATCCGAAGTCGAATTTCGTCCACGTCGATACCGGCCGCGTTCGCGCCTGGTAGTCACTCGTCCCTGAGCGCCGCAAGGGCGCGCGCGAGCTTCGCGTCGTGGCCGTAGATGTCGGCCGCGAAGTGCAGCCGGCCGTCTTCGGGCGAGACCATCGCGGTGACGTAGTAGAGCAGCACCGGAACCGGTTGCGTCAGGTCGACGCGCAGGCTCGGCTTGCCTTCCATCGCGCCAACGATATTCTCGCGCGTCCATTTCGGCTGATCCTTCAGCAGCCACGCGGCAAGGTCGACCGGTTCGGCGACGCGCACGCAGCCGTGGCTGAAGTCGCGCCGGCTGCGCCCGAAGAGCGACTTGGCCGGCGTGCTGTGCAGGTAGATGTTGTCGTCGTTCGGGAAGATGAACTTCACGAGGCCGAGCGAGTTGGCCGGACCCGGACGCTGGCGCACGCGCGCGCTGCCGGCCTGCAACATCGCGATGCTCTCGGGCGTCGGCGGCAGCACGCGCGCCGCGTCGCTTTCGCCTTGCACGATTTCCATGTCGTGTTTCGCGAGGTAGTCCGGGTCGCGCGCGATCGCGGGCAGCGTCTCGTTGCGCGTGATCGAGCGCGGCACGTTCCAGTACGGCCGGAAGACGAGGTAGCGCATCTGGTCGGCGAAGACGGGGGTCTGCGTCTTCAGCGCGCGGCCGACGATCACGTCCATCGCGAGGGCGGGTTTGGCGTCGGCGGCGGCATCGTCCCAAGCCCAGAGGCGAAACATCGGAATATTGATCGCGACGACGCGCCGCCCGTCGGGATGCGGCAGCCAGCGCAGGCGCTCGAGCGCGAATTCGATCTGCGTGACGCGGTCCGCCGCCGGCACATCGAGCGCGGCGATCGTCGCGTTGCCGAGCACGCCGTCGGCGGCGAGGCCGTGACGCGCCTGGAACCGGGCCACGCCGGCCGCCAGCGCAGCGTCGTACACGGCCGTGGCCGCGGGCGGCGTGTCGCCCGGCAGATCGCCGAGCAGGACGAGTCGCTCGCGCAGCGCCGCGCCGTCCGCGTACGCGTCGCCGGCGCGGATCGACGCCTTCGGGGCGCCAAGGTGTCCTGCCGGCCAGCGCTGCGCAATGCGCCGATAGCGCGCGAGCGATTCGCGCAGCTCGCGGTACTGCAGCAGCGGCGGCGCGAGTTCGTTCCTCAGCTGCGCGACGCGCCGGTTCGCAATGGCAGCAGCGAGCATCGCGACGATATCGTGGGCCCCGGCCTTCGATGCCGAGACGCGAAAGCCGAGCGCCTTCGGATCGACGCGGCCGAAGTGCAGATCGCGCAGATAGCGCAGGATCGCGAGGCTGAGCTCGACATCCCACGCCCGGCGCACGTCGGGCGACGCGCCGGCGAGTCCGTCGGCACGCGACGCGAGCGATGCGGAGCGGTATGCGGCCGGATCGAGGCCGTCGCTCGCGGCATCGGCAAGCAGCGCGAGCGCATCGCGCGCGTTGCCCGTCGCGCGGCCCGAGGCATCGAGCCAGATTGCGTCGGCGCCCGCGTAGAGGCGCTGCAGTTCGGGACGTTGCGCTGCGGCGGCGGCCGGCGCGGCCTGACGCGCAAGGTCCCCGGTCTGGCCGCAGACGGCGCCCGCCGCGCCGGCGAGCAGCACGATGGCTGCCGCCCGGGCGAACCGGCGCAGAGCGGTCACTTGCCGGCGGCGGCCCAGGATGGCGGGCGCTTGTCGATGAAGGCCTGCACGCCTTCGAGCGCGCTTTCGTCCATCATGTTGCACGCCATCGTCTGCGAGGCATCGTCGTACGCGGCCGCTATGCCGTGCTCGAGCTGGCGGTAGAAGAGCCCCTTGCCGAGCGCGACCGCGACACGCGGCTTGGCGACGATGCTGGCGACGAGCGATTCGACCTCGGCATCGAGCCGATCCGGCTCGACGACGCGATTGACGAGCCCGCGCGCCTGCGCCTCGGCGGCGCTGATGAAGGCGCCGGTGACAAGCATCTCGAAGGCCGCCTTGCGGCCGAGATTGCGCGACAGCGCAACGCCCGGCGTCGCGCAGAAGAGGCCGAGGTTGACGCCGCTGACGGCGAATTTCGCGCTGCTGGCGGCAACCGCCAGATCGCACATCGCGACGAGCTGGCAGCCGGCTGCCGTCGCGATGCCCTGGACCCGCGCGATGACGGGCACCGGCAGGCGCTGCACGGCGAGCATCATCGCCGCGCATTGGTCGAAGAGCTTGCGGTAGTAGTCGAGCGAGGGCTCTGCGCGCATCTGCTTCAGGTCGTGCCCGGCGCAGAACGCCTTGCCGGCGGCGGCGAGGACGACGACGCGCGCCGACGCGTCGTTGGCGATCACATCGAGCTCGGTCTGCAGCGCGCCAAGCATCTCCTCGGACAGCGCGTTGAAGGCGAGCGGCCGGTTCAGCGTCAGCGTGACGACGCCGCGCGCGTCGGTATCGCGCAGCACGAAGGGTTGGTCGGGTCCGGACATCTCTGGCTCCTTCACTCGATGGCCTGCGCCGAGCGGGCGCGCTGGCGCAGCTGGAACTTCTGGATCTTGCCGGTCGAGGTCTTCGGAATCTCCTCGAAGCGGACTTCCTTGGGCGACTTGTAGCTCGCAAGCAGGCCCTTGCAGTGCGCGATCAGGTCGGCGGGCGTCACGTTCGCACCGGGCTTCAATTCGACGAAGGCGAGCGGCGTCTCGCCCCACTTCGGGTCGGGCTTGGCGACGACGGCGCAGGCCATCACCGCCGGGTGGCGGTACAGCGCATCCTCGACCTCGATCGAGCTGATGTTCTCGCCGCCGCTGATGATGACGTCCTTGCTGCGGTCCTTGATCTTGACGTAGCGGTCGGGCTCGATGACGGCGAGGTCGCCGGTGTGGAACCAGCCGCCGGCGAATGCCTCGGCGGACGCCTTCGGGTTCTTCAGATAGCCCTTCATGACGATATTGCCGCGAAACATGATTTCGCCCATCGTCTGGGCGTCGGCGGGCACCTCGGCCATCGCACCCGCGTCCATCACCGTCATGCCTTCCTGCAGCGGGTAGCGCACGCCCTGGCGGCCGTTCAGGCGCGCCTGCTCGGAAAGGCTCTCGCCCGCCCAGCCGTCGCGCTTGACGGCCGACGCCGCCGGCCCGTAGGTCTCGGTCAGGCCGTAGACGTGCGTGATGTCGAAGCCGATCGCGGCCATGCCCTCGATCATCGACGCCGGCGGCGCCGCGCCGGCCACCATGCCGCGCACCTTCTGGGTGATGCCCGCACGCTGCTCGGGCGGCGCCGCGATCAGCATGCTGTGCACGATCGGCGCGGCGCAGTAGTGATCCGCCTTGTGCTCGCGCATCGCATCGAGGATGTGCTTCGCGACGACGCCGCGCAGGCAGATGTGCGTGCCGCCAAGGAGCGCGATCGTCCACGGGAAGCACCAGCCGTTGCAGTGGAACATCGGCAGCGTCCACAGGTAGCGCGGGAAGTGCGGCATCGTCCAGCTCGCCGCGTTGCACACCGCGTTCAGGTAGGCGCCGCGGTGGTGCGTGACGACGCCCTTCGGGTCGCCGGTCGTGCCCGACGTGTAGCTCACGGCGATCGCGTCCCACTCGTCCTGCGGCCCTTCGAGCCTGGGCAGCGGATCGTGGGCGGCGAGCAGCGCCTCGTACTCGTGCGTGCCGAGCTTGTCGCCGGCGCCGGAGTACTCGCTGTCGCAGACGTCGATCACGACCGGCGTGCGGCCGTGCTCGACGCTCAACAGGCGCAGCGCCTCGCCCATCACCGGGGCGAACTCGCGGTCGGTGATGACGACGGCCGCCTCGCAATGGTTCATCTGCCACGCGAGCAGCGCTGCGTCGAGCCGGGTATTGAGGGTATTGAGCACCGCGTTGAGCGCCGGCACCGCGTAGTGCGCCTCGACCATCTCCGGCGTGTTGTGCAGCATCACGCTGACCGTTGTGTTGCGCTCGACGCCGAGTGCGCGCAGCGCGGCCGCGAGCCGCGCCGCGCGGTCGCGCGTCTGCGCCCAGGTATAGCGCCGCGCGCCGTGGATCACCGACGGCAGATCGGCGAATACCTCGCCGCTGCGTTCGACGAAGCTCGTCGGCGAGAGCGCGACGAAGTTGGCGGCGTTGCGCTCCAGATCACTGTCATAGATGCTCATCGCGATCCTCCAGATGCCATGGCGCCGATCTTAGCCGCGGCGGCCCGATCCGTGCGCCGCCCGCCAGGCATCGTCGCTGCCAGTACGGCTTCTCGCGCAGATGGCGACGCAACGGACGCGCCAGGCGCGGCGCGTCAGCCGGCGAGCGTCAACCGCGCGGCTCGGATACCCCACGCCGCAGTCACCCACAGGATGACGGCGTTGGCCAGCGCCTCGCCCGCGACGTAGAGCTGCGGCGAATCGAGGCCCGCCCGGATCGCGAACGCGACCGCCGCCGCCACGACGATCATCGCCGCGCCGCAAGCGACGAACGAAGGCACACCGAAGAAGCGCGCCATCGGCAGGAAGTGCAGACCGACGACGAGCGAGATCGCCGGGATCCAGTAGATGTGCAGCGCTGGCTGCGCGAGAAGTCTGATCGCAGCGTTGAGCAGCACGATCTCGACGGCGAAGTTGACCCAGAATAGCGTCCAGACACGCCGGTTGGCCGCCCGCGCCGCGGCGTCCGCCGCCGGCAGGCGTCGCGCCGATGCGATCAGGCGGCGGGAGGCGACGAGCAGCGCGACCGCGGCCCCGAGCCCGGCGAGCCCGATCGCAAAGCGCAGCCCTTCGGGAAACCACCGCAGGCCGTAGACCAGCCAGCCGATGCCGATCAGCGTGCCGATCCATGCCCCGACCCCGCGGCTGCGCACGATCTGCGACGGGCTTCGCTTCGCTGCGGGATGCATGGCAATCTCGAGACGAAGTATGCCTGCCGCGGCGTTCGTCGATCGCAAGGGACGGATACTCACACGCGGGGCCGGCGCGTTCGATGACGGCATGACCACCCGCTCTACGCCGAGCGCTTGTGATTCTCGAGCCAGTCTCGAAGCACCGCGTCGACGCGAGTCTGCCAGCCGTCCCCGGTGGCGCGGAACTGTTCGACAACCTCGCGCGACAGTCGAATCGTGATGCGCTCCTTCGTCGCCGCCTTCTGCGGGCCGCGCACGCCGAGCTTGCGCCGCAGGTCGTCGGGAAGCGAGGCGGCACCCTTGAAGCGCTTCAGGTCTGCGGCCTGGAGTTCGCGAACCTCGCCGTCGGGCTTAGTCGATGGGGTGAGTCTTGGCATATCTCTTCACCTCTCGGTCGTTGGCCTTTCGAAAGCTGATGACGCGGATGCCGTCGTGCGTTTCGGTGAAGCACAGCACGTGGACCCGATCACCGAGGACGCCGATGGCAACGATCCGTTCCTCGCCGTACGCCTCGCGTTCGTCCACCGCGTACAGGGCCGACTCGAACGCGAAGTCGACCGCGCGTTCGAAGGAGAGCCCGCGAAGCCGGACTTTGCGCTCGCTCTTGGCCGGATCGAACGTGATGCGCACCGAGCAGATTGTATGTACATTTTGCCACAGCAGCAACGCCGAGCCTCTCGTTGAGCCTCGAGCAGCAGCGCGGCATTCGTACGCGGCTCGATGTTCGCCAAAGCGGCATTTCGCTGCCGTCGCAACCGAAAGGTGAGTCGAATCATCGGCAGCGTCCACGCTCGTTCATGCCCGGCTCGTTGAAGTCATGCACACTCGATGCGGCTGTGCTGCCGGTCGCGCGTGCTGCGCGCTCGCCCCCTCGCTTGCCGCACGCGCTTGCCGCCGGAATCGTGCTGCTACACTTTGCGCGCCAGGAGAGAGTCCGGGATCGAAAGTCCGCGGGCCGCCGAAGGCGCAGGAGGCGATGGCGCCTTCGAACGCTCAGGCAAAAGGACTGGCAAGCGCCGGGCGGCGACGCGCGGCGTTCCTCACTGGAGAGAGGCCGGACGCGATCCGGCCCACCGAAGGGGCAAGCGGTGCGCGGACTCGACGAGGGGTCGCCTGCCGCCAATCTCTCAGGTAAAGCGGACAGCGAGGGCTTGCGCATCGGCTTACAGTTCGGTGATTGCCACGCCCTCGAAAGGTTCGCGATGAACGACGTCTCCACCTCTTCGACCGATCTGCTGCGCACCCCGCTGCACGCGCTGCACCTCGAACTCGGCGCCCGCATGGTCGAGTTCGCCGGCTACGACATGCCGGTCTCCTACCCCGGCGGCATCCTCGCCGAACACCACCACTGCCGCAGTTCGGCGGCGCTGTTCGACGTCTCGCACATGGGCCAGGCCCGGCTCACCGGCGACGAGGCCGATCGCGCGCTCGAGACGCTGGTGCCGTCCGACATCATCGGGCTGGGTGCGGACCGCCAGCGCTACACCTTCCTCACCAACGCCAGCGGCGGGATCATCGACGACTTCATGGTCGCGCGCCGCAGCGCCGGCGGCGACAGCGGCAACGACCTGCTGCTGGTCCTGAACGCGGCCGGCAAGAAGGCCGATATCGCGCATCTGAACACCCAGATCGGCCACCGCTGCCGCGTGCAGCCGCTGCCCGATCTGGCGCTGCTCGCGCTGCAGGGGCCGAAGGCGGTGGCGGCGCTGATCCGGCTCGACCCGGGCGTCTCCGCCCTCACCTTCATGACCGGCGGCTGGTTCACGCTGAACGGCACGGTCTGCTACGTGACGCGCTCGGGCTATACGGGCGAGGACGGCTTCGAGATCTCGGTTGCGGCCGACAAGGCCGAGGCGCTTGCGCGCGCCCTGCTCGCGCTGCCCGAAGTCAAGCCGGCCGGGCTCGGTGTGCGCGATACGCTGCGCCTGGAGGCCGGGCTGTGCCTGTATGGCCACGACCTCAACGATCGCGTGACGCCGGTCCACGCCGGCCTGACGTGGGCGATCCAGAAGGTGCGGCGCCACGACGGCGCACGCGAAGGCGGCTATCCGGGCGCGCGGGTGATCGATGCGCAGATCGCCAATGGCGTGCCGCACAAGCGGGTCGGCCTGGTCGGACTCGAGCACGTCCCGGTGCGCGAAGGCGCCGTCATCAGCGATACCAAGGGGCGCCGGATCGGCATCGTCACCAGCGGCACCCTCGGCCCGACGATCGGCAAGCCGATCGCGATGGCCTACCTCGCGATGAATCACACCGCGCTGCACCACGAGGTCTACGCCGACGTGCGCGGCCAGCAGATTCCGATGCGCGTGCAGGCGATGCCGTTTGCACCGCACCGCTATTTCCGCGGTTGAGGCCTGCCGCCAGCTTCCGCTTCGCCACATCCCCCACCCCGTCAACGTCCCGGAGACAACCCATGACGACCCGCTTCACGACCGACCACGAATGGATCAATATCGAAGACCATGAGGCGGCGACGGTCGGCATCACGCTGCACGCGCAGGACGCGCTCGGCGATATCGTCTTCGTCGATCTGCCGGCCGTCGGCGCGAGCTTCGCCAAGGGCGAGGTGGCGGGCGTCGTCGAGTCGGTGAAGGCGGCGGCCGACCTGTGCATGCCGGTCGGCGGCGAGATCGTCGAAGTCAACGAAGCGCTGCGCGCGAACCCGGCGCTCGCCAATTCGGATCCGATGGGCGAGGGCTGGTTCTTCAAGGTCCGGATCGCCGACATGTCCGAGTACGACCAGTTGATGGACGTGCCGGAGTACGACGCGCTGCTGAAGACGCTCTGATCGCGCACCCGATCCCGAACCGATCGTTTCGCCTCGCGGATGCGAGGCTCACTGCGGTGCGCGTGCAGGCGCCCCCGCGCAGGACCATGCCATGCTGATGACATCCACCCGTAGGCCGTTGCACGATCTCGAGGCCGCAACCGATTTCGCCGCGCGCCATATTGGGCCGGACGCGGCCGAGGAGTCGCGCATGCTCGCCGCCATCGGCTGCCCGTCGCGCGCCGCATTGATCGAGGCCGTCGTGCCGCGCGATATCGCGCGCGCCGCGCCGATGCAGCTTCCACCGCCGGCGACCGAAGCGCAGGCGCTGGCCGAACTGCGCGCCATCGTTTCGAAGAACCGCGTCCTGAAGAGCTTCATCGGCCAGGGCTACCACGGCACGCACACGCCGGGCGTCATCCTGCGCAACATCCTCGAGAACCCGGCCTGGTACACCGCGTACACGCCGTACCAGGCCGAGATTTCGCAGGGCCGGCTCGAGGCGATCGTCAACTTCCAGACCATGGTCTGCGACCTGACCGGCATGGCGATCGCCAACGGCTCGATGCTCGACGAGGCAACTGCCGCCGCCGAGGCGATGACGCTCGCCAGGCGCATCGTCAAGAGCAAGAGCAACACCATCGTCGTCGTCGGCGACGCCCATCCGCAGACGATCGAAGTGATCCGCACGCGCGCCGCGCCGCTGGGCATCACGGTCGCGCTCGCCAACTCGGCCGAGGAGTGGGACCGCCTGCTCGACGGCGGCGACTACTTCGCCGTGCTCGCGCAGATCCCGGCGACGAGCGGATCGATCCACGACCACCGCGCCGACGCCACACGCATCCATGCGCACGACGCCGCGTTCATCGTCGGCGCCGACCTGCTGGCGCTGACGCTCGTCGTGCCGCCGGGCGAACTCGGCGCCGACATCGCCTACGGCACGACGCAGCGCTTCGGCGTGCCGATGGGAGGCGGCGGGCCGCACGCCGCCTACCTCGCCTGCCGCGACGAGTACAAGCGCAGCCTGCCGGGGCGGCTCGCCGGCGTCAGCGTCGACGTCCATGGCGCGGTCGCGTACCGCCTTGCGCTGCAGACGCGCGAGCAGCACATCCGGCGCGAGAAGGCGACGAGCAACATCTGCACCGCGCAGGTGCTGCTGGCGGTGATCGCGAGCATGTACGCCGTCTATCACGGGCCGGCCGGCTTGAAGCGTATCGCGCAGCGCATCGCGAGCTACACCGCGATCCTCGCCGAGGGCTTGCGCCAACTCGGCGTCCAGGTGCGGCGCGGCGACGCGTTCGACACGCTGACGCTCGACACCGGCGACGCGACGGCGGCGATCGGCGCGCGTGCACTAGCGGCCGGCATGAACCTGCGCCGCTACCCCGAGTGGGGCGACACGATGACGGGCATCACGCTCGACGAGACGACGACGCGCGACGACATCCGCGCGCTGTGGCAGGTGTTCGCCGCGCCCGGCCAGGCGCTGCCCGACTTCGGCGCGTTCGAAGCCGGCGTCGAGCCGCTGATCCCGAAAGAACTGCGCCGCACCAGCAGCTACCTGACGCACCCGGTCTTCAACACCCACCACAGCGAGACCGAGATGCTGCGCTACATCCGCAGCCTCGCCGACAAGGACCTCGCGCTCGACCGCTGCATGATCCCGCTCGGCAGCTGCACGATGAAGCTGAACGCGACGAGCGAGATGATCCCGATCAGCTGGCCCGAGTTCGCGAACGTCCATCCGTTCGCGCCGCGCGACCAGCTTGCCGGTTTCCAGGAGTTGAACGACCAGCTCTGCGCCTGGCTCGCGCAGGCGACCGGCTATGCGGGCGTCAGCCTGCAGCCCAACGCCGGCTCGCAGGGCGAGTACGCCGGGCTGCTCGCGATCCGCGCCTGGCACGCGAGCCGCGGCGAAGCGCAGCGCGACATCTGCCTGATCCCCGAATCGGCGCACGGCACGAACCCGGCGAGCGCCGGCATGGTCGGGCTGCAGGTCGTCGTCGTGAAGTGCGACGCGATGGGCAGCGTCGACCTCGCCGACCTGCGCGCGAAGTGCGAGAAGCACAGCGCGCGGCTGGCCTGCGCGATGATCACCTACCCCTCGACCTACGGTCTCTTCGAGGCGCGCGTGAAGGAGCTGTGCGCCCTCGTCCGCCAGCACGGCGGACGCGTCTACGTCGACGGCGCGAACCTGAATGCGCTCGTCGGCCTTGCGGCGCCGGGCGAGTTCGGCGGCGACGTGAGCCACCTGAACCTGCACAAGACGTTCTGCATTCCGCACGGCGGCGGCGGCCCCGGCGTCGGCCCGGTGTGCGTCGCCGAAGACCTGGTGCCTTTTCTGCCGGCACACCGCAGCGCGGGCATCGGTGCCGATGCGCCGGTCGGCGCGATCTCCGCCGCACCGCTGGGCAACGCCGGCGTGCTGCCGATCAGCTGGATGTACATGCGCATGATGGGTGCCGAGGGCCTGCGCGCGGCGACCGAGGTCGCGATCCTGAACGCCAACTACATCGCGGCGCGCCTGTCCGACGCCTACGACATCCACTTCAGCGGCGATGTCGCAGGCATCAAGGGCGGCGGCGTCGCGCACGAATGCATCCTCGACCTGCGACCGCTCAAGGAGAGTTCCGGCGTGACCGCCGAGGACGTCGCCAAGCGCCTGATCGACTACGGCTTTCACGCGCCGACGCTGTCGTTCCCGGTCGCAGGCACCTTGATGGTCGAGCCGACCGAGAGCGAGCCGCTCGTCGAGCTCGACCGTTTCATCGACGCCATGCTCGCGGTCCGCGCCGAGATCGCGCAGATCGAGTCGGGTGCCTGGCCGCGCGCCGACAACCCGCTGAAGGCCGCGCCCTTCACCGCCGCCGCGCTGCTCGGCGCCGACTGGACGCACGCCTACAGCCGCGAGCAGGCGGCCTTCCCGGTCGCCGGGTTGAAGCACCGCAAGTACTGGGCGCCCGTCGGCCGCATCGACAACGTCTACGGCGACCGCAACCTGTTCTGCAGTTGCGTGCCGGTGGCGGAGTACCAAGGTGCCTGAGGGTGAGCGTGCCCGGGTGGGATTGCCCGCTCAGCAGCGCTGCCGAGCGGCAGGTGTATCGGGACATAGGCGCAGAATTGCATGCGTATCCGGATACGCATGCAGTTCGGTTGGCTAGAACACGTTAGGGCGCTCAACCCCACAACGTGCTTCATCGCCAGACCCGTCAAGTGAGCGATCTTCCACCTCTGCCAAGCATCAAACTCGGCCGCTATCGCCACTACAAGGGTGGCGAGTACGAGGTCGTCGGCGTTGTCCGGCACAGTGAGTCCCTGGAACCGCTGGTTCTCTATCGGCCGCTGTACAACGACTCGGGCACGTGGGTTCGCCCGTTTGCCATGTTCCTCGAGCCGGTGGAGCATGCTGGAAGAAGCCAACCTCGTTTCAGCCTCGTCACCGCTGGCGCTTCGCCCACCGAGGACGAACTTGCTGCAACGGTGCGGCGCATGGAGGCAAAGTTGTCAGCCTCGGAGTCGGCTACGGTGCAGCAACTCATGCAGTTCTATCGCCTGCTTGCGGTGCGGTTCGAGCAAGACTTGGTGGCCTGCGCCAGGGATGTCTATCTCGCCAAGGCCAGCGCGCTCATGTTGGTTCAGGCTGCAGCCCAAACACACGGAGCGCCCTAACCCTTCGCTCGAGCCAGGGACTGAATTACACCGGGTTTCGAGGAGGCCAGTTGGCGTGAGTCAGACTTGTTTGGCCTGACGGTTTTGGGTTCTGGCTTTCTCTCTTTCAGCCCCCCGCAGGGGCCGCCGGAGGCGCCCCCGGTTGGGCCATGTACTCATGGTTCAACCCTCCTTCTGCGCCGCGGAGTCGGCAGCCATCGTTGTTGCCGCAACTTGAGTTTGTTGTCGCCAGTAGTTTGCCTCCGCCTCGGCCGGTGGGATGTAGCCGATGGGCTCGAGCAGGCGATGGTGGTTGAACCACGAGACCCACTCGAGGGTCGCCAACTCGACCGCCTCGCGCGTCTTCCACGGTCCGCGCCGGTGGATGATCTCGGCCTTGAAGACGCCGTTGATGGTCTCGGCCAGCGCGTTGTCGTAGCTGTCGCCAGTGCTGCCCACCGAGGGCTCGATGCCGGCTTGGGCCAGCCGCTCGCTGTAGCGGATCGAGACGTACTGCGAGCCGCGGTCGCTGTGGTGCACCAGGACCCCTTCGCGCTCGGGCCGGCGCGCATACAACGCCTGCTCCAATGCATCGAGCACGAAGTCGGTCTGCATCGAGCTGCTGACGCGCCAGCCGACGATGTATCGGGCGAAGACATCGATGACGAAGGCGACCTCGCTGCGTTTGTCTGCAACGGGTAGCAAGCCATCGATCGGTGAGGTCATCCCATCACTCGAGAGGCGACCCCACGAGGCGCGGCCCCGGGGTGCCACGCCTCGCGGGTCGCCTCAGTTCGAAGGTTCGGCGTCACAGGACGTGAACTCGCCTCGCCAGCGCACCGGAGTACCATCACAGCCATGCAGCTTGCAACTGGCACTGTCGTAGACGGCAAGATCGTCGTTGAAGGCGAGTCCTTTCCGGAGGGTACCGTCGTCACCATCCTTGCGCGCGAGTCGGATGAGACGTTCGAACTACCGCCCGACCTGGAGGCCGAGCTGCTCGAGTCCTTCGCCGAGGCAGAGCGCGGGGACGTCATCTCCGCGGAAGAGCTGCTCGCGCGCCTGCGCCGCCACTCTTGAGTGAACTGCTCGCCGTTGAGGTGACTGCTCGCGCGGCGTCTCAGTTGTTGCGCGCAGCTTCTTGGTGGTCCGAGAACAGGCTCGCTGCTCCAGACGCTATCGCAGAAGACTTCGAAGAAGCCAAGAACGTGCTTGCACGGCAGCCTGGCGTTGGTGCGCGGTCGGCGTCGAAGCGGTACCCAGATCTTCGGCGTCTGTACCTTGCTCGCGTCAAGTACCACCTTTACTACCGCGTCGTTTCAGGCAAGGTCGTGGTCTTGGCCTTCTGGCATGCAAGCCGTGGCGCTGGACCGAGCCTTTGAGCAACGGGCGACGGTGACGCCCAACCCCTCCAGTCGAGCGTACGTCCAAGAGCTCGCTTCGCGAGCTTTCGGCCACCTCGGGACCAAGATTCGTGTGCTCGTGGTGCGCCATCAGGGCCGCGACCCCGACTACGGAGAGACGCGGCGCCAACACTCGGTGAGATCGCCGTCTGAGCCTTCGCAGAGACTACCCATTGCTTCAAGCGTTGTGCATCGACATGATCGGCCATTTCGTCTTGGGCATTGGCATTCATGCGCCTGCCACAGGATCGGGGAACGTATCGAAGTGCCGACCATCGACAACCACCGTTGCACGGATAGCGTCGATTCCCTCGCGCGGATGGCCACACAGAAACAAGAGACACGATGACCGATATCGACGTTGCGATCGAGCGCATCCAGAAGGCGTATGCCGCGGCCGTGTGGGAGCGCGATGTGCAGCGCTTCATGGCGCTCTATGACGAACGTGCGCGTGTCTTCGATGCGTGGGGCGTCTGGCAGTACGAGAGTGCGAAGGCGTGGCAGGTTGCGGTGGAGGGCTGGTTCGCCTCGCTCGGGACGGAACGGGTGCGCGTGACCTTCGAGGACACGAGGACGCTCGGCAGCACGGCGTTTGCCTGCGCGAGTGCGATCGTCACCTACGCAGGCGTCTCCGCGGAGGGCCACGACCTGCGGGCTATGCAGAACCGGATCAGCTGGGCGCTGCGCACCACCGGCCACGTCTTGCGAATCGTCCACGAGCACACTTCCGCGCCGGTGGGCTTCGAGGACATGAAGGCGATCCTTCATCGCGAGGCGGGCAAGTGAGCACGTGAGTCGCGATTTGTCCCCCACCTTCGCCGCGCTTTCGATCTTCGAGGAGTGAACATGGCCAGACTTTGCGTGCGTGCCTTCGGTGTCTCGCTCGACGGCTTCGGCGCCGGGCCCGGGCAGAACCTGGAGCATCCGCTCGGCGTGCGCGGTCCCGAGCTGATGCGATGGGCCTTCCCGACCCGCACCTTCTGTTCGATGCGCGGCCTCGAAGGCGGCGAGGCCGACACCGTCGACGATCGCATGATGCGCGCCGGGTTCGATGGCATCGGCGCCTGGATCATCGGCCGCAACATGTTCGGGCCGGTGCGCGGTGCGTGGCCGGACGAATCGTGGAAGGGCTGGTGGGGCGACGAGCCGCCGTACCGCGTGCCGGTCTTCGTGCTGACGCACCATGCGCGGCCATCGTTCGAGATGGCCGGCGGCACGGTGTTCCACTTCGTCACCGACGGCATCGAGGCCGCGCTGCGCCGCGCCTTCGACGCCGCGGCCGGGCGCGACGTGCGCCTCGGCGGCGGGACGGCCACGGTGCGCCAGTACCTGCAGGCGGGGCTGGTCGATGAACTGCACCTTGCGTTGAGTCCGGTGCTGCTCGGCCGCGGCGAAGCGCTGTGGCAGGGGCTGGATCTCGACGCGCTCGGCTACAGTTGCACCGCGAGCACGCCGGGCGAACGCGCAACGCACCTCGTCGTGCAACGCAAGCGCTGAAAGCAGGCCATGGCCGTCTCCGTCTTCGACCTCTTCAAGATCGGCATCGGGCCGAGCAGCTCGCATACCGTCGGGCCGATGCGCGCGGCGCGCATGTTCGCGCTGCGGCTCGAGCATGACGGGCTGCTCGGCGCGACGGCGCGCGTGCGCGCCCAGCTCTACGGCTCGCTCGGTGCGACCGGCAAGGGCCACGGCAGCGACAAGGCGGTGCTGCTCGGGCTGGCCGGACACGAACCCGATACGGTCGACGTCGATGCGATCCCTGCGCTGCTGCAGGCAATCCGCGGCGAACGCGGGCTGCGGCTGCTCGGCACGCAGCCGATCGCGTTCGTCGAGAAGACCGACCTCGTCTTCCACCGCCGTGAGTCGCTGCCCTTCCACGCCAACGGCATGCGCTTTTGCGCCTTCGACGCGGCGGGCGCCGAGCTGGCGAATCGCGTCTACTACTCGGTCGGCGGCGGTTTCGTCGTCAGCGACGAACTGGCGCACGACGGTTCGCTGCGCAAGGTGGTCGCGCCCGACGTCACTGCCCTGCCCTTCCCGTTTCGCAGCGGCGCCGAACTGCTCGCACTGACCGAACGCGAGGGCTGCAGCATCGCCGAGCTGATGCGGCGCAACGAGCGCAGCTTCGGCAAGAGCGGGCGCAGCGATGCCGAGATCGACGCCGAGTTGATGAAAATCTGGGGCGTGATGCAGGCCTGCGTCGCGCGCGGCTGCAAGACGGCCGGCACGCTGCCCGGCGGCTTCAAGGTGCGGCGCCGCGCCGCCGAGCTGCATCGCCAGCTGTGCAGCAACCCCGAAGCGGCGCTGCGCGATCCGCTGCAGGTGCTCGACTGGGTGAACCTCTACGCGCTCGCGGTGAACGAGGAGAACGCCGCCGGCGGACGCGTCGTCACCGCGCCGACGAACGGCGCCGCCGGCATCGTGCCCGCGGTGCTGCACTACTACGTGCGCTTCGTCCCCGGCGCGACCGATGCCGGCGTGATCGACTTCCTGCTCACCGCGGCGGCGATCGGCATCCTCTACAAGGAGAATGCGTCGCTGTCGGGCGCCGAGGTCGGCTGCCAGGGCGAGGTCGGCGTCGCCTGCTCGATGGCTGCCGGGGCGCTGTGCGCAGTCCTCGGCGGGACGCCCGAGCAGGCCGAGAATGCGGCCGAGATCGGCATGGAGCACCACCTCGGCCTGACCTGCGATCCGGTCGGCGGGCTGGTGCAGATCCCGTGCATCGAGCGCAATGCGATCGCCTCGGTGAAGGCGATCAACGCCGCGCGCATGGCGCTGCGCGGCGACGGCACGCACCACGTGAGCCTGGACAAGGTGATCAAGACGATGCGCGAAACCGGCGCCGACATGATGACCAAATACAAGGAGACGGCGCGCGGCGGGCTGGCGGTGAATATCGTCGAGTGCTGAGCCACCGGCCGGCGCACGGCGCCGCGCCACAGCGGCCCGCTGCGGTGCCGCGGCGCCGGCGCTTGAAGCTGTCTCCGCCGCGCTACTTGCGCGCCGCGGCGAACGCCACGTACCAGGCGAGCGATTGCGGATTGGCCATCGCCTCGCGGTTGACGACCTTCTCGAGCGGCTGGCCGAGCAGCAGCTTCTTGATCGGCAACTCCTGCTTCTTGCCCGAGAGGGTGCGCGGAATCTCGGGCACCTGGAGGATCTCGTCCGGGACGAAGCGCGGGCTCAGAGCGCTGCGGATGGCGTCGTTCAAGCGCGTCTCGAGCCCGTCGTCCAGCACCGTGCCGGGACGCAGCACGACGAACAGGGGCATGTAGCTGTCGCGGCCCAGATATTCCAGGTCGACGACCATCGAGTCGAGCACCTCGGGCAGCGCCTCGACCGCGCTGTAGATCTCGCTCGTGCCCATGCGCAGGCCATGCCGGTTGATGGTGGCGTCCGACCGCCCGTAGATCACGCACCACTCGCCTTCGCCCTGATCGTCGCCGACGCGCAGCCAGTCGCCGTGGCGCCAGACGCTGCCGGCTTCGCCGGGCAGGTCGCCGCCGCCGGGTCTGCGCCCGTGACCGCGCGGGTACATCTCGAAATAGCTGGCCAGGTAGCGCGCGTCGCCGGGATCGTTCCAGAAGCCGAGCGGCATGGACGGAATCGGCTGCGTGCAGACCAGCTCGCCGACCTGCCCCAGCACCGGCGCACCGGCATCGTTCCAGGCTTCGACCGCGGCGCCGAGCATGCGGCACTGCATGACGCCGGGCTGCTGCGGCAGCTCGCGCGAACCGCCGATGAAGCCGCCGGCGAAATCGGTGCCGCCGGAGATATTCATCCACCAGATGTCGCGCTGCGCTTCGCTGCGCGCGATGCGGCGCAGCTGCGCGCTGCCCCACTGCTGCACCTCGGGCGACAGCGGCGAGCCGGTGGTGCCGAGCGCGCGGATGCGCGAGAGGTCGCCGCATTGCGCGAGCTCGACACCGGCCTTCATGCAGTTGGCATAGAAGGCCGCGCCGGAGCCGAGGAACGTCACGCCGTGGCGGGCGGCAAAACGCCACAGCGTGGTCCAGTCGGGCGCGTCGCGCGCACCGCCGGGGCTGCCGTCGAAGATGACGCAGGTGGTCCCCGCCAGCAGCCCACCGACCTGCGAGTTCCACATGATCCAGCCGGTCGAGCTGTACCAGTGGAAGCGCTCGCCGAAACTGTTCGGGTGGTAGCTGCACCCGACGTCCAGGTGCAGCCCGCCACAGAGCGAGACCACGATGATGCCGCCGTGCGAGTGCACGATCGGCTTGGGCAGGCCGGTGGTGCCGCTCGAATAGACGATCCACAGCGGGTGCTCGAAGGGCAGCCACAGCGGCTCGAAGGCCGCGCTGGCGGCATCGTCGCGGCTGCACGCGGCCGCGAAGTCGGCCGCATCCGGAAACGCCATCGCAGCCTCGAGACCGCCGCGCTGGCGCAATACGACCAGGTGCCGCACGCTGGGCAGTGCGGCGCGCATTTCGCGCAGCACGGCGCTGCGGTCGATATCGCGCCCGGCCCACGTGATGCCATCGACGCCGATCAGCACCTTGGGCTCGATCTGCCGGAAGCGGTCCAGCACGGCGTGGGTTCCCATGTCCGGCGCGCACAGGCTCCACACCGCGCCGATGCCGGCGGTGGCCAGAAAGGCGACGATGGTCTCGGGCGCATTCGGCATATACGACGCCACGCGGTCGCCCGGTTGCACGCCTTGCGCCTGCAGGTGCAGCGCGAACGAGGCGACCTGGCGCTTCAAGTCGGGCCAGCTCAGCGCGCGCGCCTCGCCGCGCTCGTTGTCGCTGACAATCGCGGGCAGGCCGACCGCGTGAGCCGCGTCGACGTGGCGCAGCGCCTGCCGCGCGTAGTTGGCCTGCGCGCCGGGGAACCAGCTTGCGCCCGGCATCACGTTGCGCCCCAGCACGGCCGTGTGCGGCGTCGGCGATTGCAGTGCGAAGTAGTCCCAGATGCTCTGCCAGAAGGCATCGAGGTCGGTCGTCGACCAGCGCCACAAGGCACGGTAGTCATCGAAGCTCAGGCCGCGGTGCTGGTGCAGCCAGTCCTGGTACAGGCGCATGAGCGGCCGGTACGAAGGCGGTGCCGCTGGTGCTGCGTCGACGGTAGTCATCGGCGCAGTATGGGCGCGACGGGCGGCGCGGGTGCATGGGGCTTGTACGCGTGGACAAGGCAATCGAAAGCTCGCCTCCGCGGCCGGCGCCGAGATTCAGCAGCGTTGCGAACGAAGGCCCATCGTGCTGAGCGTCAGCGCAACGAAAAAGGGACAGCAACCACCGGCTGCTGCCCCCAGGACTCTCGCTCATTGGTCGGGACGGCGGGATTCGAACTCGCGACCCCTTGCACCCCATGCATATCCAATGATATCACATGGGACACAGCGGGACTCCAGAATCTCTTGTAAATCAGGCACTTGGCTTGGAGAATCGATGCCAGGTCGTCCCTGAAATCACCGCGTCAGCCCGCTCACGGTTTACCCCTCGGTTTACATCTGAGGACCTACAAGTTCATGACCCGTTACCCCAAGTCTGGCCGCGCCCGCCGGTGGACCGTGGCCGAGTTGAAGGCCATCAGCGCGACCTGGCGCGGTGACACCCTCGCCGACGGCGACGGCCTCAGTGGCACTGTCAGGACCGCCGACGGGAAGGCGATCACGGTGCACTGGCGCTATGCGTTCAAGCGTGAGGGTCGGGTTGCTTGGTACTACTGCGGCACCTGGCCACTGGCATCGCTCGAGTCGATCCGCGAGGCGCGTGACGCCGCTCGCGAGGCGCTGAAGCGTGGTGCCAACCCAAACGAGAAGCGACACGCTGACCGCATCGAAGAACGCGAGCGCGTGCGAGCGACCATCGCTGCTGATGCGCAGCGGCGGGCCGAAGACGCCACGCTAGAAGACCTGGGGCGCGAATGGTTCAAGACCGGCGTCTTGCGTAAGGATGGCAACGCAGATCTGCGCCGCGCGTTCGAGAAGGATGTCTTCCCTCGGATCGGTGCCAAGCCCGTGCGTGCGCTCACCGAGCACAGTTTGCGCGACGTGCTGGCTGCCGTCGTCGCGCGCGGCGCCAACCGCATGGCGGTACGGTTGTGGCGCGATCTGCGGCAGATGTTCGCCTGGGCGGAGAAACGACAGCCGTGGCGCAAGATGCTGATCGACGGCAATCCGGCCGACTTGGTGCGCATCGAAACCATCGTGCCAGTGGACTACGACATGTCCAACGTGCGCGAGCGCACATTGAATGCCGACGAGATTCGGGAACTCCGCGACATCTTCGTCCGCATGGACGCGAGCTACGAAAGTGCCACCGACAAGCGCCGAGCCGTCAGGCCCCTACAGCCGGAAAGCCGTATTGCACTCTGGATCTGCCTCGGCACGCTCTGCCGCATCGGTGAACTGCTGATGGCCGAGTGGAAGCATATCGACCTGAAGGCAGGCACGTGGTTCATCCCCAAGGAGAATGCCAAGGGTGCGCGCGGCAAGAAGCAGGATCAGTTGGTGTTCCTGTCAGCATTCTCGTTGCTCCAATTCAAGGCGCTGCATCAACTGACCGGCAAGGCGGGGTGGTGTTTCCCATCACGAGATGGCGAGTCGCACATCGACGTAAAGACAGTGAGCAAGCAGGTCGGCGATCGTCAGCATCGCTTCAAGGATCGAACCACGCTGAAGGGGCGTCGCAACGACAACAGCCTTGTGCTGGCGCGCGGGGCGAACGGCGCCTGGACGCCAAATGACCTGCGCCGCACGGGCGCCACGATGATGCAGGCTCTCGGCATCACCCCAGAAGTCGTGGATCGTTGCCAGAACCACGTCCTCAAGGGAAGTCGGGTGCGGCGTCACTACCTCACCCATCCATACAACGCAGAGAAGCGCCAGGCATGGGATCGGCTTGGGACAGCACTTACCGGAATCCTCGAGACGGAGCAGACGGTAGACCGCGACCGCCAGACCGATGCTTTTCGGCCGAAAGTCATCGCGCGGACGGTGCCGTTGCCCGCCTAGAGTTGATCAACCGACTCGCCGAAGGAGGCGCTGATGGATGATCGAACCTCGACGCACCCGGCGAAGGCGGCCGATGGTCCACCTGCACCAATGTTTCTTCGCATCAAGGTCGTCATGCGATATACCGGACTTGGGCGATCCACGATCTATCGCCTCATGGCCGAGGATGCGTTCCCGCAGCCGGTGAGACTGACGCGGCGACTCGTTGCCTGGCGTCGTGCCGACCTAGATGAGTGGGGCGACGGAAGGCCCAGAGCCGCGCACTGATCACGAAGAACCTTCGACGCTCTGCAACGTGTCCCTGGCCCGCCCTTTGCGCCCTGGCGACCCAGCACGCCCAAGTCGGAGCCCCTAGGTCGCCAGCCCAAACGTCACTGCAACCCCGACCAGCAGCAAGCCTGCCGCTACACGGCCCCAGCGCAGGGTCGTGAAGTGATAGCGATGATTTTGGCAAGCGGCCCGACGAATGCGGCCGACTGCGCCGAGCACTGCCAGCGCAATTACTACCGGGACCGCGATACCCGCCGGCTGTGGAAGATGCGCGGCGAGCGTCATCCAGCCCACCGGCCATGCGACAGCATCGACGAGCGCCAGCAGCCGCCGCCCCGGCCAGTAGGGAGCATCGGGTAGCGGAGCGCGAGCGAAGACAAACCACATGACCCCATTCGACCAAGCGGCGACTGCATGGTTCACACCACGGCCGCCGCGTCTCGAATCAGAGTTCGTTCAGGCCGATGGCGGCCGAAGCGGCACGGGCAGCCAGCGCCTGCCCTTCAGCCGTGCCAAAGCGGTGCCGACGAGCACGTCCTTCTTCATGCTCTCGACGCGATCGGTTCCGGGTCCGACCTCTGCCTCCTTCAGGGCCTGAACGATCTGCGCCTTCGATACGTGGTTCAGGAAGCCCTCCGCGGTCGGCTCCCACCAATCGGCCATGTCGAGTCCGACCGCGGTGGCCAGTGCGTTCGCATCGAAGGCTGCGCCCGCTGACGGCAACGCGCTCACGGTCAATGCGCTGCACAACGCCATCAGCTGAAGCAATTCGACTTGCGGGAGCTCCAGCAGCCACGCGAACCAGGCCGCTCGATCCTTGGGCAGCTGTTCGGTCCACGCGTCGCGCGCGGTCTGCAGCGCCAACCAGGCCGGCGCCGCCTTGACGTCATCGGCTGCGGCGGCCAACGCATGGGCCGAAGCCTGCGCAGTGATCTGCAACGCATGCCCCGAGCGCCGGTACTCGTCGCCGAGGACACGTTGCGCGAGCGCATTCGTAAGCGCCGCCAACGCGACAGGCACGTCCCGCGACAGCACCGTCTGCAGCGCGAGCGTGCGGTGCGCGGCGAGCCGCCGCGACAGCGCATCGCTGAACTCCGCTCGCCTGGAATCCGCAGGAGTTGCTTGGCTAGAACCGGCCGACTCGATCTCGTCGGTCGTCTTGGCGCCAGCGTCGCTGCGCCGGGGCCCGCCAGCCTCGCACCCGGCCTTCTCGTGTCTGCGCCGCGTCGCATCGCACGCCCTGCGATCCGCTTCGCGCAACAGCCCGCGGATGATCGCGACATCGCCTTCCCGGCAGACCGTGACGATGGCGCCGGTCCGCGCCTTCACTTCAGGCGCCCATACCCGCAACCCCTGCTGGATCGCGCGCTGCCGTGCGGCGATGTCCTGCTCTTCCAGGTCGATCACCTCCGCCTCGTCGGTCCAGCCCTCCGGGCGATCCCGCAGCGCGTCGCTCTGTCGCTCGAGCTCTCCACTGCGCCGGTCCAATTCGGCAAGGTCCTTGCGCTCGTCGGCCGTGGGCTTACGCAGGTCGTAGTCGGCTCGCGTGAACTGACGCAGCGCGAACGAGTCCAGGTCGAGACTGGATTCGACCCAACGCCATCCTTCCTCACGCACCGCCGTCACCGTAGCTTCGAGCTTTTCGAGGGCAAGCCGTTGCAGCAGCGCCGGATCGGCCAGGAAGCGGCTGTGCTCGCTGTCGAACAGGTCGCGCTTCACGACACCGCCCGCGGCCTCGTAGGCTTCGATACCGACGAAGCGGGCCAGCCCGCTGCATGCCGCTTCGACCTCGCCAGCGGTCAGGCGGCGCCGGATGGCTGCCGCGCTCCGCTCCCAGTGCGGCACGTCGAACCAGTTTGCTTCCTGCACCGCATGGTCGTCGGCCAGCGTCAGCGCCATCAGCTGGTCGAGGTTGACGCCGTCCTGCCGATACAGCGCGATCAGGCGCGGCGACAGCGCTGCCAGCTTGAGCCGGCGCTGCACCGTCAGCGGCGAGACGCCGAAGCGCGCCGCGACGTCCTCGATGCCCCTCCCTTCGTTGATCATCGCCTTGAAGGCGTCGAACTCGTCGGCCGGATGCAAAGGCTCGCGACCGCTGTTCTCGGCGACGCTGACTTCGAGCGCGCGTTCGGGCGGCACCAGTTCGCACGGCACCTGGTAGTCAGGCGGCAGGCGCCCACGCGATTGCAGCAGCAGGAGCGCCCGGCGCCGGCGTTCGCCGGCGGCGACCGCGAAACGCAGCTTGCCGTTGCCCAGCGCCTTGTTCTTGCCAAGCCGCGCCACGTGTTCGGTGACGACAAGGTTGTGGAGCAGGCCCTGTGAATCGATCAGCGCCGCCAGCTCATCAACCTGTCCGGGGGCGTAACGCCTGACGTTGAAAGGCGACACAACGAGTGCCGACAGCGGCACTGACAACAGCTCTTTCGCATGTTCCATGATGGTTCCTTCGAAGTTGAGAACGGTCGTGACTTCGGCTGCGGTGCTCTACGGCGGTACACCCGGCCACGGCAGCAAGCCCATGGCGCGCCGCGGCGCGATGGCAATCGCATCGCACCCCCATGCCCCACCACCTGATCCAAGCTCGATTCGCATCGCTGCCTTTCTGTCCGGCCCGCCCCTGCCCTAAGTTCCGAGGGAGCCGTTCGTGGCTGTTGATCCCACGGCGTGCATCGGGTGTCAGCTGGTTCCTGCCCCGCATTCGTCGGTCGCCGTGCGAAACCGACAGCGCCGCGGCGGCGCGCGGTTGCAAGGGCAACGTGGAATAAATGGAAGGGGCCCGCGTCTGCGCAGCGCAGCGAAGCAGGCGCGGGAAGCGATCCGTTTATGCCGCGAAAGGCCCTTGCAACCGGGCGCGCGGTGCTACGGTTCGCACCGGAGGCGGCCGACGAACGCCCGGGCGCAGATGTCCATGCGACGAGGAGTTCGGGCCGTGCGCAATCGCGCGCGGCGCATCGCACGCGCCCCAGAGGGTGCGCTGGCCAGCGACGAATTTCCGATGAAAATCATCGCTGCGTAGCGCACAGCGCCTACGTAGAGTTCAACCGTCCTAGCGGTTCATCATGGGCGAGCTCTGCCTTCCTTGCGCATGCATGCCAACAGGCCCGCACCGGGCACCAACTGGCCGTCGGCACGATCGACAAAGTAACGACCTGTCACCAGGCTGTTGGATATTCCGAAGGCGCAGGTGGAAACTTTCATCTGACGGAAGATCCCAGTATCTGCACGGGCAACACGGGAATCGAGTCCGTGATGGACAACGTTGGCTCGCCGCGCTATAGGTGAGCCGGATTCGAGTTGAGCGCCGCCTCGGCGCGATGGGAGGTGCTGCATGGACCTTGGCACTCCGACTGACTCGCCACTCCGGGTCGTCTGCCCGCAATGCGGGCATTCAGAAGTCGATGACCTGGAACTGCTTGCAAGCGACGAAGTACACGCACTGACCTGCGAGGTCTGTGCCTGCCGCTTTCATCTGGCGCTCTTCGAATGCGCAGCCTGCGGCGAGGAGACGGTCTTCGCCCGGACCTCGGTACCGACACCGGCCGAGATGCGGGCAGTGACTTGCCGGCATTGCGGCCATCCGCTGCACGACGATGGACAGGACCTTCGCCCCGTGGATCGCACCTGAGCGGCGTGATGCGCGCACTGTGCGCAGTGACGACGGCGCGCTGGTCGTCAGCATGCAGTGGACCGCGGAAGGCATGTTCGTGGAGCGGACGATTCAGCGCCCCGGCATGTCCCGCGTCGTCCAGGACGTCGTCTTCGGCACAGCGGACCAGTTTCGCCGCTGGTGCGACGCCGATCAGGCCCGATTCGACTATCCGCTGCTGTACGCAAGCCTCGCACGCAATGCAGACGCCATCTTCTCCAGAAGCGCGGACGCCATCCCCGCTGGCTGAACTGGCGGCGTCGCCGCTGTACTCCGCCAACGCCATGGCCGCGATAGCTCGGCTGTCGTTGGCGATCGACGAGTCCCAAGCCGTGCAGGTGCTCTCGGATTCGGCCACGCTGATGGGCGCCGATGCCGCAGCGTTTGTCAGCTTTGTGCGCGACGACGGCTCGCACGAGTCCTTCCGCTTCCTTCTGGCCTGCGACCCGGTCTGGTGTCTCGAATACGAACAGCGCGCCTGGTACGCGACAGACCCTTGGCTGGCGTATGCGCTGACGCACTCGGAGCCAGCCCGTGGGTACGAGATCGCTGCGGGCTCCGCGCAGCAGCGGGCGGTGGTGGAGCTGGCGACGAAGTACGGCTTTCGCTCGTCGGTGATCGTGCCGGCGCCATCGAGCGGCGGGCTGACGCGCGTGGGCGTCCTGTGCCTCGGCTCCAACAGCGAGGGGTTCTTCGACGATGCCGGATACCCGAGCTTCAGGATGCTCGCGCGCAGCCTGGCGATGGAACTGCACGAATGGTGGATCGCAAGGATCAAGCGCGAGCTGATCGCCAACGTGCGGCTCTCCGATGAGGACCTGCAGCTGCTGACGCAGGAGCGACTGGGTCGCGGCACCAAGGCGATCTGCTCGGCCTTACAGATGAGCCCTACCGCGGTGAACTCGCGCTTTCAGCGACTGAACGCAAAGCTCGGTGTCCCCAACCGGAAGGCTGCGGCGCAGCTCGCTGCCGAGTACGGACTGATCTGACGCACACCCTACGGAGGGCACGACGATGGACAAACAATGCATGGCCGCGGCGGGCTATCTGAGCATCTTCCTCGTGCCGACACTGTTCTTGACTGGATCGGTCATCGACAGGCCGTGGCTGGCATTCGGCGTGGTGATCATCGTGTTTCCGATGGCGCGCGTGGTCTTCGGCGCACTGCCGGCCGCTGGCGCACCCGAGTGGCGCGAGTCCGTTGCCACCGCCTTGGATCAGTTGCCCGTGCTCTTCGCCGTGTTTGTACCCGTCATCGTGCTTTGGGGATTTGCGCATTCCGCGGAGGCTATCGGCGTCGGCGCACGTGCGGCGGTCGGCACCGCATTGAGCCTGTGGATGACGTTGCTGTTCGGGACCTGCGTCGCGCACGAGCTCATCCACCGGCGTGACGGCAGGCAAGCCGTGCTCGGCTTCGCGCTCGCGGGGTTCTGTGGCTATCCGGCCCTCGGCATGGAGCACCTCGCCCACCACGCGCGCCCAGGAGACACCCGTCTGGCGGAGTACCCCCTCAGGTCCGAATCGCTGTGGCGGTTTGCCGGCCGTCGCTTGAAGCGCGTCGGCACAGATCTGCTCGGGCCCGGCGCCGCCGTTTGGAACCCGCGGGTGCAGTTGCCGAATCCGGTACGCACGCGCGTAGCGCTGCTGGCTACGACGTTCACTCTGGCTGCGTTCTGGATGTTGGGCGGCGTGGCCGGTGCACTGCTGTACCTACTGGTGTGCTGCGCGGTGGCGTTCGGGATTCAGTTGATCATCTACATCCAGCACTGGGGGCTGGGCGACGACAGCATTCCCGATCGCATCGGCTACGGCCGCGGCTGGGAGGAAGACTGCCGCTTCCAGGCCTGGGTCACCCTGAGCATCAGCTTGCACGACCAGCATCATCGGGACAGCCGCAGGCCCTTCTACAGGCTGGACTTGTCGCCTGATTCACCGCGGCTGCCAGCGGGTTATGTCCTGCTGATGTTTGCGAGCATGGTGCCACCCGTTTGGCACCGCCTCATGCAGCCGCGGCTGGAAAGATGGATCCTCGTGCCGGACAGGCCGTTGTCGGCAGGCAAGCGGATCACCTGCTTCGGGTTGGCTGACGCCAGCGACAACGCGGGAGCCTGACGTGCCAGCCGCTGCCTGAGTTTGTCTACAGGTCCGGCCGGGTGGCCGTGACGAACCAGGTGCTCGATGGCGCCCAGATGCCGCCAGACTGACGAAACTGCTGAAGGACATCACGCAGCGCGGAGACGACCTGCGGCTTGTACTTGTCGCCGTCGGGCCCTGCCAGACGAATGATCTCGCCGGCCGGGCCCAGGGACATGGCGAAGTCGACGGCATCATCGATGTCGCGGCCGATGCAGACATCGCAGTCATGGCGCTCGAACGAGATGCGTTCGAACCCAGCACCTTGAAGCAACGTGCTAACCGCGTCGGCGTCGGCCATCGAGAACGGCCCGGGCCCGCAATGCGCCTGATCCGTCGCTTCATGAGACACCACCGGCACGATGTCCCTGACGCGCATTTCCGCCTCGTGCAGCCAGCGGTTGTGCTCGCGCTTGCGCCAAACGATCTGCATGAACGTGCCGCCTGGCTTGAGCGCTCCATGTATGTTGCGCATGGCCGAGTCAGGATCGGCGAAGAACATCGTGCCGAAGCGTGAGAACGCGTGATCGTAGGGGCCACGCAGATCGCATTCCTGCACGTCGCCGTGGATGAACTGCGTGTTGCTCACTCGCTGATCGCGACACTCCGTCTCGGCCGCGCGAATGAAGTTGGCAGCGCAGTCGACACCGACCGCGTTGCCGCTCGGGCCGACACTTCGCGCAATGAGGACAGTGCAGTCTCCGAAGCCGCTTCCGACATCGAGAACACGCCCACCGACCGGGAACGGACATCGGCTCAACGCAGCATCGCTGTGCTTCGACAACCCATCGGCGATCAGATGCTTGAAGCGACAGAACTTGTCGAACAGCACGGTGTTCCATGCTTCGATCATGATGCGATTGATGTCTGCCATGGCATACCTTTCCAGAGCAGTCGACCGGATCGTCGAAGGCGAGTACTGGCCGATGCGGACAAACAGTGTCGCTACCAGCGGTGATTGGTCAACCCCCAATGCCTTTGGCAGGCCGTAAAGCGTTGTGCGATTGGCCAGGTCAGTATGCGCCGGATAGCGGCCGGTGATGACGCCAAGACCGGCAGCAGGTAGCGACCCACAGGAGACCGTCGGCCAGCTGGTTTGCTCGCCAGTAGCACGGCGAGCTCACCGGACTGTCAACTGTCACCCCCTCCGCGTCCTCGCCAGCCCCGATGCGACGATTCGCGCCCGATCAGCCGTTCGCTGTGATCGGCGCGCCTTCCGTCGAGGAGCCACACCCCGGACAGGTCCTCGGGCAGCGAAGCGCCGAAGAGGATTCCCTTCGAGCGGCGCAGTGGCTAGACTGGCCGAACAAGCGCATCTGGCGCTGGATGCTCAATCCAATCGGAGAGCGCGGGAGCGGAGGTGGCCACATGTATCGGCGCCACATGCTGTCGCTGAGTGCCGGCGCGGCGCTCGCGTGCTGCCTTGCCCCAGACGTGTTCGCGCAAGGTGGTCAGCTCAAGCGCATCGGAATCCCGTGGTATTTGCCGCGCGAGCGATGGCCTGACGAAATGAAGGCCGGCTGGCAGCGCCGCTTCGGAGCGCTGCACCAACGCGGGTGGGTCGAGGGTCGCAACCTGCAGTTCGAGTTCCGCGACGCGGTCAGCGATGCTCAGGGCCTAGCAGGCGCCGCGCGACAGTTGGTCGAAGCGAAGGTAGACCTGATCATGGCCGTCCTCGACGGCCCTACATTTGCCGCGAAGGCGGCTGCGGTCGTGACCGACCCGCTGCGATCGTTCGGGCCGCGGCGGACGCTGCCGCCTCCTTGGGCTACTTTGGCGCTCTTGTCCTCAACGCAGCAATTGGCGGCTTTTGACCCTAGGGCAGCCTTCTGGTTGGGTGCTTCCCCGAGCAAGCGGCAGACGGGGGACCCGGATCAGATCACGGATCAAGGACACCCCTTCACGTCTCGCCTGCTATCGGCTGAACAACGATGCCAACCAGTCCGCGCAGCGGCGGATGAGCGAGCGCTTCTGCCGCCGCCTTTGGTCCTGCTCGACGTGGCGGCGCACTTGCGACTGCATAACTTGGTCGACAGTCTGCTTGGACCATTGCTGCGCCCATTGCACGCGCCCCCTAGACACATAAAAATGCGAGAGGCAAGGGGCGTCCGAAACCAGGATGGATGGGGTAACCGTTGGAAGTCCACTTTCGATATCTAGTCGATGTTGGTCGAGCAGATTGAGCATGACTCGGTGACTGCAACCGCAAGGGCAAGACAAGGCGGCCATCTCGAAGCGCTGGCTGTAGTGGAACTCAAACGGTCCCACCCGCGGTGGGAGCGTTTCGGCCTCGATGATTCGATAGACATCACCGTTCATGCAGAAGCGTCCATCGCCATGCCGGCCACATCGAAAATCACCGCGGAGGCATCTGTCAGGCGGTCGAAGAACCCCATGTGCTGCTTGAACCGTATCACTGCCAAGGCGGCGTTAAGCGCGTTGAGCTCAGCAATCTGAGGCTGTTGGCGGTACTCCTGATCATGAGCATTTTCCGCAGGCAGGTACTGCGTCCCGTTAAGCCGGTCGAAATCGCCACGCTCGCCACCCGCCGTACGAACAAAGCCGTACAGGCCACTGGCCCCCTTGTTCAACCCCATGCCCACGTCTACGAACGGCACCGACGCGGCGTGACAGGCCTGAGCAATGAATTGACGCGAGGGTCCGTCGTCGACACACACGAAAACGAAGTCGAAGGCCGCCAGCGCCGCGATGCTTCTTTGCTCGATCCGCTCGAAGTGCGGCCTGACACCACCATGGAAATGCCCGTAGCGCTCGGCGAGCGCCTCGACCTTGGGCATCCCTAGATGCTTCTCGCCAAAGACGCCAGGCAGTCGGAAGAGCGTGTGTACGTGGACGATATCGTCGTCGAACAGGTGGATCCCCTCAAGATGCGTCTTGGAGATGTAGTCCAACACGTAGGAACCCGTGCCACCACATCCGACGATGGCCACCTTCCGTCCGCACAACTTGTGCGATAGCTCCACCACGCCTTCACGGGCAGACAGCGCGTCGGGAAACTTCAACGGACTCACCGAAGATTCCAGATGCTTTTGCAGGGCTCGTCGAGGCGTGACGCCAGGGTACTTATGAATCGCCGGCGCGCAAATCAAGGCGAGGTACTGGTCGAGCTTATCCTGGATCGACTCGTACGCTCGCATCCCCTCAGGTTTGCACGAGAGCATCTTGTTGCCAACGATTTGCTCGGACACCGTGCGGCTCTCATCGGCAGTGCCCGCTGCGACCTTCAGTCCATCAAGGTTGCATGGCACTTCGCCAGCAAAGTAGACCTTGTGGTCCGACGGGCGGTCGATTAAGTGCCCCTCCCGCAGATCCAACGGCGAGATCAGATTGAGATACTTCAACTCCCCCGCGGCGTTCAGATAAGGCACACCGAAGATGACGAGATGCGCGTTGATGAATCCGACGTCATAGCCCTGCGCGACGAGCTTGTCGATATACGGATTACGACTCGCCAGTGCCTGTAATTCGGAAGTCCATGCCATCTTTCACCATCACTTCGCCGCCCGGGGGCAACGTACCAGTCAAGTTGTCGGAATTGCCCTTGTAGTACTTGACGAATGAAAGGGACTTCCCCGTCCCGAGCTATCCGCGCAGCAGAAACCGGCATCGAAGTGCCACGATGGGAAGTGCGAACTCTCATCAACTCACTCGGAAGGGGAAGTCATGGCCATTCTGACCGTTGGAATTGATCTCGCCAAGAATGTCTTCGCGCTGCACGGCGTGAACGAAGCCGGCAAGCCGGAGTTGCTGCAGCCACGGGTGCCGCGGGCCAGGCTGCATGCGCTGGTGGCCGCGCTGCCTCCGTGCACCATCGGCATCGAAGCCTGCTCCGGCGCGCACCATTGGGCCCGGCTGTTCCAGGCCCATGGCCACAGCGTGCGCCTGATCGCCCCGAAGCTGGTCACGCCCTACCGCATGAGCGGCAAACGCGGCAAGAACGATGCCGCAGACGCCGCGGCGATCTGCGAGGCCGTTGGTCGGCCCAACATGCGCTTCGTGCCGGTCAAGACGGTGGAGCAGCAGTCGCGGTTGATGGTGCACCGCGCCCGCGAAGGCTATGTGCAGCAGCGCACCGCCACGCTGAACCGCATCCGTGGCCTGCTCAGCGAGTTCGGCCATGTGCTGCCGCTCAAAGCCGAGGTCGTGCGTCGCGAGGCCTGCAACCACCTGGAGGAGCTGCCCGGCTGGGCCAACACCGTCATCGGCGACCTGCTCAGCGAGGTGCATCACCTGGACGAGCGCATCAAGCAGTACGACCGGCACATCCGCACCATGGCCCGGGACTGCACGGCCGCGCAGCAGCTGATGCAGCTGACCGGGGTGGGCGAGACCACCGCCACGGCCATCGTGGCGATGGTGGGCAACGCGCACGAGTTCGACTCGGGCCGGCAGTTCGCCGCCTGGATCGGCCTGGTGCCGGGGCAGTACAGCTCGGGCGGCAAGAGCCGGCTGGGCAGGATCACCAAGGCCGGGGACGCCTACCTGCGCAGCCTGCTGGTGCTGGGGGCCCGGGCGGTGCTCAATGCGGCTGCCGCCAAGAACGATTCGCTGAGCCGCTGGGCGATGGCATTGCGCCAGCGCCGCGGCTACTGGAAGGCGGTGGTGGCCATCGCGGCGAAGAATGCGCGCATGGCCTGGGCCGTGCTCACCAAGGGTGAGTCGTTCAAGCTGCCGGCCTGAGGTGCGACGATGAATGCCGCCCTTGCATGCCGGCGTTCGCTCTCGCATCGATCGATCGAACCGCTCTGACCGAACCGTTTCCGCCACTGCGTGATGCCTCAGCGTTGATGAGCAAAGGTTGGACCTGCGCGGCGGAGTGACCGATTAACTCGATGAGCCCATGGCGTGCCGGCAACGGCACGACAGACTCGGCTAACGAATGGGTCCCGCCGCGCGCGTCTTTCATCAGGGTCCGCAGCCACCTGGCTGCACGATGACCGGTTGTAGTTTGTCCAGTCCGCACCTTGCTTCGAGTTCGACGCCGTGCAGCATCTGGCCCGCCGGTGGAGCTGCTACATCCAAACTTCCTTGATCAATCGCTGTGCGATCGATCAAGGCAAGGTTTCGCTTGACAGATGGGGAAGCCCTTGTAGATGTAGTTAATTCCCGCAGCACCGGGAAAGGCCAGCCCAATCAGCGTCGCATACGAAATCTTCTGATGCGGCACCGTGTGTTCCACCGTATTCACGTATATGTTGACCGTCTTGTTGTCCGCCATCACGTTCTCCTTGATGAGAAAAATCTACTGCTGGTTCCCGTGGTCAGAGGCCGAGAAGTCGGTGTCGGTCTTTGCGAAAGGTCTTGATGGCCACGAGCAAGAAGCCGCCTAGCGCCATCCACGCCGCCCTGTCGTAGCGGTGCATCAGCGCGTCACGGATGACATCAGCCACTGGTGCCATGGGGCCGCGCAGGTCAATCCCGCCGACCAACACGTGGCCCATGAGCAGCGTGCCAGCGAAGATGATGAGGCCCAACGCAATTGCGATCTGTGTCCTGGTGGAGTGACAGAACACCACCAGGACTTCTGAGAACCAGTCACGCATGGTCGTGTCCTATGGGGGGCAATAGTCGATGGCCGCCGTTGCAGCCTTGATCGCGGCTTCGGAGCCTTGGAATTCGACCGCGCGGATGCTGCCATCTGGCTTTCGGCTGAACCGCACCGTGACCCCACCGTGCCGCGCTGCCGCATCCCTTGCCTTCCGGGCGATCTGCTTCTCGGCCTCGGCCATCGCCGACCGCATCAGGTCGGCGTTGCTGGGCATCTTGATGTCGATCTTGATCATTTGCGATCTCGCGGCGGGAAGGGGTCAATGCCGTGGGAATCGCGAGCGCGGATACGGCCGTCCTGGCCGTGGATCAGGAGTTCGCCCTGGCCCTGGCGTGCCATCTGCCGCCCGGCTTGTATGGCTTGCGCTTGCGTGTCAAACACCTGAGTCGCTCGCTGCGCACCTTCGCGCAGCGTGCCCCAGCCGTTGTCGCGCTGAACGATGTGAACGTTCTTCGGGTTGGCCATTACGAACCTCCGGTTCGCTGAAGTTGACGTGCACGAGTTTACAAACGAAAATGCGAAAAGTCAATCTGTAAACCACAACGACACGGAGAGCACCATGATCGGGAACCGACTCAAGAGGGCGCGAGAGGCCCTGGCCTTGTCCCTCCGCGAGCTGGAAGCTGCCATCCAAGGACAGGTTTCGGCGCAAGCCATTGGCAAGTACGAGCGCGACGAGATGATGCCGAGCTCGACGATCCTGCTGGCACTGGCCAAGGCGCTCAAGGTCTCGCCCGAGTACCTGCTCAGTGAGCGCGAGATCGAGCTCGCGGGAGTGGACTTTCGCAAAGCGCCGCACGCCGGCGCCAAGGAAGAGCGGGCCGTGGAAGCGTCGGTACTCGACCAGGTCGAGCGCTACCTGGAGCTCGAAGAGCTGCTACCTGGAGTGGAGCAGCGATGGGGGGCCCCCGGCAGCACGGCCTTCGACATCAGTCGCGTCGAGGACGCAGAGCAGGCCGCCAATGCCCTGCGACAGCATTGGAAGCTAGGCATTGACCCGATCCCCTCCGTCGCTGAGTTGCTGGAAGACAAAGGGGTCAAGGTGATAGCCCTGGACTTACCGGAGAACGTGTCCGGCTCCAAGGCTTTCGTACAACGCCCGCAGCGCGACGACGTCCCGGTGATTGTCGTGAACCAGGGGCACAACGGCGAGCGTCAGCGATTTACGCTGGCCCACGAACTGGCGCATCTGGTCCTGCGCTTCAGCGATCTGAGCGACGCGGAGCAGGAGAAGGCGGCTGATCGGTTTGCTGGTGCGTTCCTGATGGCCAAGGACATGGTCCTGCGGCTGCTGGGGCCGCACCGTACGTCGATATCCATTGGCGAACTGGCGGAGCTCAAGAAGCTTTTTAAGGTCAGCATCGCCTCGCTCGTGGTGCGCTGCGCCCAGATCGGCATCCTCACGAAGGCGGCGTATGGCCGGCTGTGGGGTCAGATCAAGAGCTTGGGCTGGAATAGCCAAGCATCTAACGAGCCCGGCCTACTTCCACCCGAAGTACCGCAGCGCATGGAACGACTGTGCCTGCGCGCGGTTGCTGAGGGCGCGATTTCCGAGGCCCGCGCTGCAGAGCTGCTGAACATCAGCGTTCGCGCGCTGGATCGCCGGCTGATGGGACAGGCGGGCTGAACAGTCATGATCATCCTGGTCTCGGACACTTCCGTCCTGATCGACCTGGAGCGCGGTGGGCTCTTGGAGCCCGCGTTTTCTTGCGGCCTGACGATGGTGGTGCCCGATCTGTTGTACGCACGTGAGTTGGAGGCGGACAACGGACCGTTGCTTCGGCGCCTGGGCCTGGGCGTCGTCGCACTCGTCCCGGACGAGTTGGCCTTCGCGCAGCAACTGCGCAAAGAGCAGCCCGGCCTGTCACTCCCTGACTGCTTCGCACTGAGTTGCGCTCGGCGACCGGATCACGCGCTCGTGACCGGCGACAAGTTGCTCCGCGCGGAGGCTCAATCAAGGCAATGCACGGTTTATGGCTTGCTGTGGATACTCGATGAGATGGAGTCGTCGGGAGATGTCGGCACCACTCTGCTGCACGAAGGTTTGACGCGTATCTCAAATCATCCGCGCAGTCGTCTGCCTCACAGCGAGGTCAGAGCTCGGTTGCAACGCTGGTCGCTGACGTGAGCTTTCCGGACATTCGAACCGACTGACTCAATTTCGCCTATGCGCGGTACGAGCAGACGTTCACCTGGTCAGCCTTGAGTCGATCCGAGCGTCTCTCCCTGGCCGAACCCGGGTACCCAGACATCGCGGCTGAAGGACAGGTCTGCGGCGGTCAGCGATCGCAGGGCTGTCTGCCGTTCGGTATTCGCCCCACCTGTCTTGGTGCCGCCGCGCTACATCAGAGTCGCCTATGGTACCTCCGCAGCGATCAGCCGCTCCATCGCGGCTGCGAGACCTTCGGGCACAAGCGACGCAAGCCCTAAGTGCACAGACGCGCGTTCGGGCCCGAAGCTGCGCCGGGTCGAACGCGCGTAGCAGGGATCGTAGTGTCGCGTCATGACGCTTTCGAACAGTTCGTCGGTCCTTCCCTCGGTCGCCAGCGCCAGCCAATGCGCCAGCGTCTCCTTGCCGACCAGCGGCTTCAGCGGTTCGAGCTTGTGCACCATCGCCTGCGGGTCAGCCGCAAAGTGCGGATAGTCCTCGCGCCATAGCCGCACCCGCTCCGACATAGGCGCCTCGATGGCGATCGTCGGGGAGCGATGCATCGCCTCGCAAAGCGCTTCGGGCAGTTGCAGGTCACCGATCTTCTTGCTCTCGGCCTCCACCCACACGGTTCGATTGACATCGAACCTGCGCATCTCGTCGAGCAACGCGCTGTCGAACAGCTTCTGCGTCGGCTGCGCGTCGCCCGGCAGGTCGCCGAGCAAGGATCCCCGGTGATGCGCGAGTTCTTCCAGTTCGAGGACCTGTTCGCCCGCCTCGCGCAACGCGTGCAGCACGCGGGTCTTGCCGCACCCGGTGGGCCCGCACAGCACCCGGTAGCTGAATGCACGGGGCAGCACCTCGAGCCCCGCTCGCACCCAGCGCCGGTAGTTCTTCCAGCCGCCTGCCAGCACGTCCACGTCGAAGCCGATCGTGCGCAGGTTGTCGGCCCACAGGCGGCTGCGCTTGCCGCCGCGAAAGCAGTACACCAGAAACCGGTCGCGCGGCGTGTAGCGCGAGATCAACGGCTTGATCTGGTCGGCGATGTTGCGCAGCGAGTACTCGACGCCGACCAAATAGGCCGCGTGTTTGTCGGTCTTGTGCTTGATGCCGACCTCGGCGAACTCGCCGTCATCCACCACCGGCAGGTTCACGGCCCCCGGGATGTGATCTTCGGCGTACTCGTGCGGTGACCGGGCGTCGATCACCAGCGAGTAGGACGCGAAGTCCTGCACTTCCAGTTGATGGGGGTGGACCAGACACGTCGTTGTCTCGATGGCGGAAGACATGTTCGCGGTGATGTCGGTTTGATGATTCTGCGAAGGAAATCATCGCAGCTGCGGACCTTGGTCGCTCCTACATTGACTCACGCACCGGCGCTGCCTATCGAGCGATCTCTCCGGGGCTGACTCAGGAGCCTGCCGTGTCTCTACGGACCAATGTACTCAAAGCGCAGCAACGTGCAAAGGGACTTCTGTACCGCCATCGGCGGACGACGCTGGCCCTTGCGACGGCTCTCGTGCTGGCGGCACCGCCAGCACTGGCCGTTGATGGTTGCCTGGTGCTGCTTTGCCTCGCAGCGCCGAGCTGGTCGGCCATCCCGCAATGCGTGCCGCCAGTTACTCAGGTGCTGCGCGACCTCGCCAGGGGCCGGCCCTTCCCCACCTGCGCCATGGCCGGCGCCGGCAACTCCGGAAGTCACCAGTGGGCCAGTGCGCCGGGCAACTGCCCACCGCAATACACCTATGCCAGCGAGCTGGAGAACCGTGTGGCCTACAGCTGCGGCTACACCGGCGTGGTCTCGATCCAGATCGACGGAGCGCCCTGGTCGCGCACCTGGTGGTCGATGGGCGGCGGCACCGTCACCGATTTCAGCCTGGCGGCCAAGGCGCGCATGGGCACCTGGAACTCGAAGTACGACGACGACTACGCGGCCTGGTCGGCCGCACAGATCGCGCCTGTCGTCCAACCCTTCGACGCGCCCTGAAGCGATGGAACCGGCCACCCTCCTCGCGCTGCTGCTCAGCTGCGCTCCGCAGGTCGACCCAGGCACGGCACAGGCGCTCGTCGCGGCGGAGAGTAGCCTGAACCCGCACGCGATCGGTGTCGTCGGCGGCACGCTCGAACGGCAGCCTCGCAACCGGCGCGAGGCCCTCGCGACGGCGCAGGCACTGCGCGAAACCGGCTGGAACTTCAGCATCGGCCTGGCGCAGATCAACGTACGCAACCTCGACCGTTTGCAACTGAGTCTGGAATCGGCACTCGATCCCTGCCGCAACCTGGCCGCGATGCAGACCGTGCTCATCGAGTGCTTCGAGCGCTCCGCCGGTGCAGCGCCACGCGCCGCGGTCTCCGGGCAGCTCGCGCTGCGCCAGGCGCTGTCCTGCTACTACAGCGGCGACTTCGCCACCGGCTTCGAGCACGGCTACGTGCGCCGGGTCGCCCTGCAGGCGCGCGGCCAGCGCTGACCTCGCCCTTTGTCCCAACCGCCCAACCACCCATCGGAGGAACCATGCGACTCATCCACTACAAGCGCCCGGCCATCGTCGCCTTGGCGCTGCTTGCTGCGTTGCCGCCCCTGGCCTGGGCCCAGGAGGCTGGGGGCAGCTTCGACAAGATCAACACCACCGTGACGAACGTCCAGACGATCCTGGTCACGATCTCGATCGCGGTGGTGACGATCGCGATCATCTGGGCCGGCTTCAAGATGATCTTCCAGGGCGCGCGCCTGGCCGACGTGGCCAACGTGTTGATCGGCGGCACGCTGATCGGCGGCGCGGCGGCCTTCGCCAGCTACATCGTCGCCTGAAGACCATGGTCCCGCGCGAGCCGATCTACAAGGGTGCGACGCGCCCGGCGATGCGCTTCGGCATCCCGCTGGTGCCACTGGTCGTGCTCATCGGCAGCGGCGCGCTGCTGATGCTGTGGGGCGGCGTGCTGCTCAGCGGCTGGATCGCCGTCGGCGTGCTCTTGTGCTTCGTCCCGTCGCTGGCCTGGATGAACCTGGTCACGCGCCGCGACGACCAGCGCTTCCACCAGATCTTCGTGGGGTGCAAGCTGCGCATGCACGACCGCAACCAGCGCTTCTGGCGGGCGCGCAGCTACGCGCCCAACCTGTACCTGGGAGCCAGCGATGCTCGGCATGCCTGATCCGTTCGCCGGCCGGGCGCGCTCCGCACACAACCTGTTCAGGCCGCGGCACTGGGCGCAGGCGAAGGCCGAGAATCCGCTGGCGCGCTTCGTCCCGTTCTCTTCGCTGGTCAGCCCGCACGACGTGATCACGCGCGGCGGCGACTATCTGCGCATCTGGCGACTCGACGGCGTGCCCTTCGAATGCGCCGACGAGCATCTGATCGGCGAGCGCCACGAAGCCCTGTGCAGCCTGCTGCGCAACCTGGCCGGCGGCCAATGGGCGGTGTGGACGCACCGGCTGCACCGCTTTGTCGAAGACGCGTTGCGCGATCCGCCGCAACCGGGCTTCGCGCGCGACCTGTCCCGTGCCTACTACGCCCGCCTGGCCGACCGACCGATGATGAGCAGCGAGCTGTACCTGACGCTGCTGTACCGGCCGAACGTCTCGCGCGTCAGCCGCGCGCTGCAGTCGACCCAGCGCTCGCGCGCCGCCATCGCCGCCGCGCAGGCCGAAGCGTTGCGCGTCGTGGCCGAGAAGTCGGCGCTGGTCGAGCGTGTGCTGCGCGGATTCGGTCCGCAACTGCTGGGCACGCGTCGGCACCACGAGCGAGACCACTCCGAACTTGCGGAGTTCCTGGGCTACCTGGTCAACGGCCGCTGGCGGCCGGTGCCGCACACGGCCGGCCCGCTGTATCGCACGCTGCCCGACACACGCCTGTCCTTCGGCGGCGACAAGCTGGAACTGCGCCACGGCGAAGAGCGGCGCTATGCCGCCCTGGTGGACATCCGCGAATACGCCGACGCGGTCGAGCCCGGCGTCCTGAACGCGCTGCTCTACGAAGCCAGCGAATTCATCGAGACCCAGAGCTTCTCGATCCTGCCGCGGCGCGAGGCCATGCGCGCACTCGAGCTGCAGCGCGACCAGTTGATCGCCAGCGACGATGTCGTCGCCAGCCAGGTGGCCGAGATGGATGTGGCGCTGAACGAACTGGGCGATGGCCAGTTCTGCATGGGCGAGTACCACTACAGCCTGGTGGTCTTCGGCGACTCGGTGGCCGATGCCGGGCGGCGCGCATCGCAGGCCATCGGCGCGGTCGGCGAAGCGTCGAGCCTGCAGATGGCACCGGTGGACCTGGTGGCCGATGCTGCCTGGTTTGCGCAGATGCCGGGCAACTGGCAGTGGCGCCCGCGCGAGGCGAAGCTGTCGTCGCGCGCCTTCGCCGCGCTGGCCAGCAGCCACAACTTCGCGCGCGGCAAGCGCGACGGCAATCCCTGGGGCGAAGCGCTGGCGTTGCTGCGCACCCCCTCGGGCCAGCCTTTCTACCTGAACCTGCACAGCAGTCCTGAGGGCGAGGACTCCGGCGACCAGAAGCTGCCGGGCAACACGCTGATCATCGGCTCCACCGGCGTCGGCAAGACGACGCTGGAGATGTTCCTGCTGACCTTGACGCGCAAGTGGGACCCGCCCCCGCGGCTGGTGTTGTTCGACCTGGATCGCGGTTGCGAGATCGCGATGCGCGCGCTGGGTGGCCGCTACCTGGCGCTGGAAGCGGGCAAGCCGACTCATCTCAACCCTCTGCAGCACGAGGCGACGCCGGCGCGAACGCAGTTCTGGGAGGAGTTGCTGCGCACCTGCATCGCCACCAGCGCCCTGCCCTTGCTGCCGGCGGACGAACGTGCCATCGCCGATGCGGTGAAGGCCGTGGCGATGATGCCGCCCGCACTGCGCCGCTTCTCCACCGTCCGGCAGAACCTGCCGAAGAGCGGCGAGAACAGCCTCTACGAGCGGCTCGGCCGCTGGTGCCGGGGCGGCGCGCTCGGCTGGGTCTTCGACGAGGCCGATGACCGGCTTGGTGACCTACAGGCTTCGGCGCTGATCGGATTCGACACCACCGAATTCCTGGATCTGCCCGAGGTGCGAACGCCGCTGATGATGGTGCTGTTGCAGCTGATGGAAGAGCTGGTCGACGGCCGGCGCCTGATCTATGTGATTCCGGAGTTCTGGAAGGCTCTCGACCACGAGGTCTTCAGCGACTTTGCAAAGCAGAAGCAGAAGACCATCCGCAAGCAGAACGGGCTGGGCATCTTCGACACGCAGAGCCCGTCGGACGTGCTGCGCCACCCGATCGGCCGCACGATGGTCGAGCAGAGCGTCACCAAGATCTTCCTCGCCAACCCGGAAGCGCTGCGCGAGGAGTACGTCGAAGGCTTCGGGTTGAGCGAAGCCGAGTACGAGATCGTGCGCAGCCTGGGCGCCCAGGGCGGCCGGCGCTTCCTCGTCAAGCAGGGCCACGGCAGTGCAATCTGCGAACTCGACCTGGCCGGCATGGACGACTTCGTGACCGTCCTGTCGGCCACGACCGACAACGTGGCGCTGCTCGACCGCATCCGCGAACGGCATGGTGACGATCCGTGTCAATGGCTTCCCGTCTTGCTGCGCGAGGTTCAGGATCGCAGATCCGGAAGCTCGGGGAGAACGGTATGAAGTTGAAGTGGCTCATCGTCCCGACCGCCGTGCTCGCGCTGGGGTCGGGCGCCGCGCAGGCGCAGTACGTGAAGGGCAACGAGGCGGTCAAGGTGCTGCCGAACGGCAGCACGCGCGTGGAGACGCCGCCGCTGCCAGCGACGGGCCCGATCCGCAGCACCAAGCCCTGCGCGGCCGCCGACAACTGCCATGGCGGCGCCTGGCTGATGGTCGAGACGGCGGATGGACTGGTCGAATGCACCGAAGCCTATGCACGGCCGGGCACCTGCCGCGAGTCGAGCTTCGGCAAGGCCAAGCTGATGCGGCTGTGGGTCGTCCGCTCCGGCGGCAAATGGTTGCAGTGCCAGCTGCCCGACCTGGGCAGCAAGTGCGTCGACATGTTCGCGCGGCCACCGTCGAACCTGCCGTTCCCGGCGGTCCAGTAGCACCCGCGGAGCCCGCATGTTCAACTGGGTCGGCACGCAGTTCGACGCAATCCTCGGCACCTACGTGCTCGACGTGGTCAGGGCGCTGATGGCGGCGATCACGCCGATCGCGCTGTCGGCGATGACGCTGTGGGTCGGGCTGTACGGCTGGGCGGTGCTGCGGAACGAGGTTGCCGAGACGCTGCCGAACTTCATGTGGAAGGTGTTCAAGATCGGGCTCGTGCTGGCCTTCGCGCTGCAGTCCGCCTTCTACATCGGCAACGTCGCCGACACGGCCAACGCGCTGGCGATGGGCGTCGCGTCGACCTTCCTGCCGAGTGGCGTGGACCCGGCCACGGTGAGCACGCCCTACGCCCTGCTCGACAAGTTCAACGACGACGCGAGCGCGCAAGTCTCCGACATCATGAAGGAGGCGAGCATGTTCCGGCTCGACCTTCTGCTGGCGGCGGCGATCTTCTCGCTCGGTTCGGTCGCCTTCCTGTGCATCGCGCTGTTCGTCGTCACGCTGTCGAAGCTGTTCCTGACCTTCGTCATCGCGGTCGGCCCCTTGTTCATCCTGTGCCTGGCCTGGCGGCCGACGCAGCGCTTCTTCGACAGTTGGTTGTCGATGGTGCTCAACGCCGTGGTGCTGACTTGGTTCGCGTTCTTCGCCCTGGGGCTCAGCGCCTTCATGGGCGTCTCGATGTTCAAGGCCATCCAGGACGGAGGCGGCTTCCTCGGCGGCAACTTCAACGTGCTGGGTGAAGCCATGCGCTACTGCGTGCTGATGATCCTGATGGGCATCGTCTGCTTCCAGGCACCCAGCCTCGCCTCCGCGCTCACCGGTGGCGCCGCGATCCAGCAAGGCGTGCAGATGATCCAGAACGCCATGATGGTCTCGGGCCTGCGGCGCTCGGCCGGCGCGGCCCGCGCTGCCGGCATTGGTACGGCCGGTGGCGTCATCCGCGCCGGCGCGGGTGCCGCCGGGGCCGCGGGCCTTGCCACCGGCACCGTGGCCAGCGGTGCACGCGGACTCGCCCGCCAGGGATACGCCTACGTCCGCACGGCCGCCTACAAGCTCGCCGCCCTGCGCGGCCGGACCTGAACCCCAATCCAACGGGAGCCTCGCATGAACAAAGCGCTCAAGCCAGTCGTCGGAATGTTCATCGTCTTAGGGTGTGTGGGCGTGCGTGCCCAGGGCATCCCGGTCATCGACGCCGCCAACCTGGCGCAGACGGTGCAGCAGGTGATCAACGACATCACCAAGATCAACAACCAGGTCCAGCAGATCACGCAGCTGCAGGCGCACCTGAGCAGCATCAACGGCATGCGCAACCTGGGCAACGTGTTCAACAGCCCGCTGCTGCACAACTACCTGCCGCCGCAGGCCTTCAACCTCGTCAACGCGGTGCAGACGTCAGGCTACGCCGGCCTCGGCATTACGGCGAAGCGGCTGCGCGATGCTGGCATGGTCTACAACTGCGCCGACCTTGCCGGCACCGCACGCACCGATTGCCAGGCGGCGCTGGCCCAACCGTATCAGTACAAGGGCTTGCTGCAGGACGCCATGAGCTCCGCCGCCAACCGGCTGGCGCAGATCCAGTCGCTGATGGACGAGGTCAACGCCACGCCCGACCAGAAGTCGGTGCAGGAGATCCAGGCCCGCATCGGCGCCGAGAACGCGCTGCTGGCGCACGAGAGCAGCCAGATCCAGATGCTGCAAGGCATGGCCGACAGCGAGGAGCGCATCGCCCGGTCGCGCGACCGCGAGCGCCAGTACCAGATGCTCGGCCGCACCGGCCGCGTCGCCGACTACCTGCCGTAGCGCAACACCCCATGAACGCCGTGCTCGTGCCGAGTGCAGCCGCTGCATTGCCTGACGAAAAGGCTGCAATTGGCGCAGCTGCCCATGAGTCGCTCGACCACGCCGCCAACCGGGCCTGGGAAGTGGATCGCGCGCTGATGCTGGAACGTTCGGAGCGCCGCGCCTGGCGGGTCGCCTGCGCCGGGCTGGTGCTCGCGCTGATCGGCATCGCCGCGGTCTTCGTGCAGGGACCGCTGCGCCGCGTGGTGGAGATCCCGATCGTCGTCGACCGCGTCACCGGCGAAGCCACGGTGCAGCAGCGCCTGAGCGTCGAGACCATTCCGCCGCTGGAGGCGTTGGACAAGCACAACCTCGCGACCTTCGTGCGGGCCCGCGAGGGTTACAGCTGGATGTTCCTGCAGCGCGACTTCGACCAGGTGGCGCGCATGGCGGTGCCGGCAGTGTTCAACGACTACAGCCGCCAGTTCGAGGGCGAGGCTGCGCTGCACAAGAAGATCGGCGCGGCCGAGCACTGGCGCGTGCAGGTCGTCGGCGTGCGCCTGTCGCCCAAGGGCCGCAACGGCAACCGTGGCGAGGCGACGGTGACCTACGACAAGACCGTGCACCTCGTCGAACGCAACGTGCCCGGCATCACCACGCGGCACGTGGCCAGCGCCGTCTACGAGTACCAGCCCAAGGTGCTGGCCAAGGAACGCGACCGGCTGGAGAACCCCTTCGGCTTCGTCGTCACGGCCTATCGCTCCGACCCGGAGATCAACACGCCGCCTGTGGGGGTAAAACCATGAAGCCGACTCTGGGCGTGTGCCTCGCCTTCGTGGCCATCGCTGCGACAGCGCAGATCGCCGACCCACGCCTGCGCGAGCTGCAATACGACCCGCGCGCCGTGGTCACCGTTGCGGTCAAGCGCGGCGTCGTCACGCACGTGGTGCTGGACGCCGACGAGACCATCAGCGAAGTCGGCGCGGGCCTCGGCGGCGATTGCAGCAAGGCCGACGCCGCCTGGTGCATCGCGGCACAGGCGGGAGGGCGCCACATCTTCGTCAAGCCCAAGTCCGGCGCCAGCGCGCCGAACAACCTGGCGGTGGTCACCGACCGACGCACGCACGCGTTCCGCTTCGTCGTGCTGCCGGACGACGATGCGCGGCCACCGGTGTACCGGCTGGTCGTCAAGGCTGCGGCGCCGCGGCCTATGCCCGCATCGCCGCCGGTGACTGCGAAGGCCGCATTGCCCGAGCTGCCGGCGCTCGTCCCCCAGCCTTTGCCCCAGGAGCTGATCGCCGAGCGCCTGAAGGCCTCAGCGCAGGTGCTGAATTCGGACTACTCGGTCGCCGAAGGCGCGGCGTCGCAGGACATCGTGCCGGTGTTGATCTTCGACGACGGACGCTTCACCTACATCCGCTTCCCGGGCAACCGCGAGGTGCCCGCGGTCTTCCACGTCCTGCCCGACGGCAGCGAGACCCTGGTCAACACGCGCATGGAGGACGACCTGCTGGTCGTGGACCGTGTCAGCCGCCGGCTGATGCTGCGCGCCGGGCAGGCCGTCGTGGGGGTCTGGAACGAGACCTTCGATCTTGAAGGCGTACCGCCCGCCGACGGCACCACGGTGCCAGGCATACAGCGCCTGGTCCGGACGGAAGCCATCGCACCGGGCAGCCAAGCGAGACCGGCAGGGGCAGCGCGATGAACGCTCCAGCGGATCGCGATCCGACCGGCCGGCACGACGACCCGCGATCGGGCCCACGCGACGACGGCGGCAACAGCATCCAGCCGCTGCCCGGCGAAGCCGGCATTCCGAATGTCGCCGCGCCACCGCGGCAGCCGATGTCGAAGAAGGGGCTGCTGGCCGCCGCGCTGTTCGCGCTGACGGTGGTCGCGCTGATCGGGTTCTCGATCGCGCGCTTCGCAGCAAGTGGCCAGAAGCCGGACGCGGACGCCAGGCCTGCCGGCGGCCGGCCCACCGCCGCCACTGGCGATCCACGCAAGCTGGACATGACACCTGCACCGGTCGCCAGGCCGCCAGCTGCGGCGTCGGCCGCGATGACGCGGATCCCTGCGCTGGTGCCTACGCCCGAAGAGGCGGCCGAGCCGATCGGCGTGCGCCGCACGGGGCAGGCATCGCCCGCCTCGGGGTCGAAGCCAATCGCTCCGGAGGATGCCCCCGTCATGCTGCTGTCCGGCCGACCGGGCCTGGCCGCGGGCCAGGCAGCGTCAAAGCGCGCACAGCCGGGCGCTGACCCCGCCGTCGACGCGGACGCCGGCCTGCCCGGCGGCTCCCTCGACGAGACGCGCCGCAACCTGGAGGGCTACCAGCGCCAGTTGCAGGGCCTGCTGGACACGCTGACGCGCAGCACGGCTGCAGCTACGGGTGCATCCCCCGCGGCACCGCCCGCCGGAGTGCCCCCCATCGGTGGCCCCCCATTGGGGGTGGCCGCACCGGGTGTGGCATCCCCCATAGGGGGTGGCCTGTTCGGGGGGCAACTGCAGAGCTCAGCGACACCGCGTGCCACCGCAGGTCTGCTCGGCAACCGCAGCCTGACGTTGCCCAAGGGCACGGCCTTCACCTGCGCGCTGAAGACCAAGGTCATCAGCGCGACCTCGGGCTTCATCGGCTGCCAGGTGCTGCGCAATGTGTTCAGCGACGACGGCCGCGTGCTTCTCGTCGAGCGCGGCTCGCACATGGACGGCGAGTACCGGGCCGCGTCGGTCCGGCCCGGCACGGTACGCATCCCCGTGCTGTGGACGCGCATCCGCACGCCGCATGGCGTCACCGTGGACATCGACTCGCCCGGTACCGGCCCGCTCGGCGAATCCGGCATCGACGGCTACGTGGACAACCGCTGGCCCGAGCGCATCGGCGCAGCGATGCTGGTGTCGCTGATCAACGATGCGGTGCAGCTGGTCATCCAGAACCAGGCCAACGACGTGCAGGGCGAAACCATCGTGCTGCCCTCCACCACCTCGAGCACCAGCAAGCTGGCCGAGAAGGTGCTGGAAAGCACGATCAACATCCCGCCGCTGATCTACCAGAACCAGGGCGGCATCGTCGGCATCTACGTCGCGCGCGACGTGGACTTCTCGTCGGTGTACGAGCTGAAGCCGGTGGTGAGATGAGCGCGGTGATGGATCTCTTCGGCGCGGCCGACGAAGCCCGCAGCGACGCGTGGCACGGCGACGCCACCTCGGTCATCGAGTTCCTGCGCCCGCTGCGCGAGCAGCTCGATGCGCCGGGCGTGCTGGAGGTCTGCGTCAATCGCCCCGGCGAGCTGCTGGTCGAGACGGTGCGCGGCTGGCAGATGATTCCCGCAGCCGAGATGACGCAGGAGCGCTGCCTGTCGCTGGCGACGGCGGTGGCCACCTTCTGCGACCAGCAGGTCAACCAGGAGCGCCCCCTGCTCTCGGCCACGCTGCCCAGCGGCGAGCGCATCCAGTTCGTCATCCCGCCGGCCGTGCCGCGCGGCACGGTGTCGATCACGGTGCGCAAGCCATCGCAGCTGATCAAGCGGCTCGATGACTTCGAGCGCGAAGGCCTGTTCGAGCGCACCGCCACGGTGACGCGCACGTCGGATGCCGGACTGCTGCCCTTCGAGCGCGAGCTCGTCGCACTGAAGGACGCCGGCCGCTACGCCGACTTCCTGCGCCTGGCGGTGCGCAAGCACCAGACCATCGTCGTCAGCGGCAAGACCGGGTCGGGCAAGACCACCTTCATGAAGGGCCTGGTCGAGGAAGTGGCGAAGCACGAGCGACTGATCACGATCCAGGACACGGCCGAGCTGACGCTGCCGAACCACCCGAACGTGGTGCACCTGTTCTACAGCAAGGACGCGCAGGGCACGGCCAAGGTGACGGCCAAGTCGCTGCTCGAAGCGTGCCTGCGCATGAAACCGGACCGCATCTTTCTGGCCGAGGTGCGTGGCGACGAATGCTTCTACTTCGTGCGCCTCGCGGCATCGGGCCATCCGGGCAGCATCACCAGCGTGCATGCGGGTAGCTGCGCGCTGGCTTTCGAGCAGATGTCGCTGATGATCCGCGAGAGCGGCGCCGGCGGTGGCCTGCGCATGGACGAGATCAAGTGGCTGCTCGGCGTCGTCGTCGACGTCGTCGTGCAGTTCGACCGCGACGAGCGCGGGCGCTTCATCTCCGAGATCCTGTACGAACCCCGTCGCCAGCGGCTTTCGCAGCGGGAGGCTGTCGCATGAGCGGCATCACTGCCCTGCCCTTCTCGGCCTGGCCTGTGCGTCGCAAGCTGGCGGCCGGCCTGTTCGCCATCGTGGCCTACGCCGCGCTGGCCAGCGCGGCGGTGTACCTGGCCGGCGTGTTGTTCCTGGTGCTCAACAAGGCCAACCCGCGCCAGGCCGGGTGGACGAGCGTCGCCCACTACTGGCAGCTCTACGCCGACGATGCGGCGCTGCGAAAGAAGCTCGTCGCGTCGATGGCGGTGTCCGGCCTGGGCCTGCTTGTGCTGCTGCCCGGTGCGATCATCGTGGCCGCGCGCCCGCGCCGGGCGCTGCATGGCGACGCCCGCTTCGCCAACACCGCCGAGATCACGCGCGCGGGCCTGATTGGTCGCGGCAGCGCGCCGGCCATCCTGATCGGCCGGCACCGCGGCCGGTTCCTGTCGCTGCCCGGTCAGCTCTCGGTGATGCTCTCCGCACCCACCCGCAGCGGCAAGGGTGTCGGCGTCGTGATCCCGAACTTGCTGAACTGGCCCGACTCCGTCGTCGTGCTCGACATCAAGGGCGAGAACTACGACGTCACCGCCGGTTACCGCGCGAAGCATGGTCAGGCCGTCTACGCCTTCTCGCCGTTCGACGAAGGCGCGCGCAGTCATCGCTGGAACCCGCTGACCGCCGTGCGTGCGAGTCCGCTGCACCGCGTGGGCGATCTGCTGACCATCGGCCAGGTCTTCTTCTCGAACGATGGCGGCGGTACCTCGTCCGAAGCCTTCTTCAACGACCAGGCGCGCAACCTGTTCCTCGGCCTGGGCCTTGTCCTACTCGAAACTTCCTCTCTGCCCCGCACCATCGGCGAGATGCTGCGCCAGTCGTCGGGCAAGGGCCGCTCGCTGAAGGATCACCTGAACGGTCTGATCACGCAGCGCCGCGACGAAGGCAAACCGCTGTCCGACGAATGCATCGATGCGCTGCAGCGCCTGCTGTCCAACTCGGAGAACACGCTGTCCAGCATAGTCGCCACCTTCAACGCACCGCTGACGATTTTCGCGGATGCGGTGGTCGATGCGGCGACGAGTGCCGACGACTTCCGGCTCGACGACGTGCGCCGGCGCCGCATGTCGATCTACGTGCGCATCCCACCGAACCGGCTGGCGAATGCCCGGCCGCTGCTGAACCTGTTCTTCTCGCAGCTCGTCAGCCTGAACACGCAGGCCCTGCCCGAGCAGGACCAGACGCTCAAGCTGCAGTGCCTGCTGGTCAACGACGAGTTCACCGCCATGGGCCGGGTCGGCGTCATCACCAGCACCGCCGCCTTCCTGGCCGGCTACAACCTGCGGCTGCTGACCGTGGTGCAGGCGATGTCGCAGCTCGATGCCGTCTACGGCGACAAGGAGGCGCGCACCTTCGCCACCAACCACGGCCTGCAGATCCTCTACGCCCCGCGCGAACAGCGTGACGCCGACGAGTACAGCGCCATGCTCGGCCACTTCACCGAGCGCGCCACCTCGCGCGGGCGCAGCCGCTCCTTCAGCGGCCACGGGTCGAGCACGGTCAGCCGCAACGAGAGTGAACAGCGCCGCGCGCTGCTTCTGCCGCAGGAGTTCAAGGAGCTGGGCAGCGAGCGGCTCGTCGTAATCGTCGAGAACTGCAAGCCGATCCTGGGCGAGAAGATCCGCTACCACCGCGACAAGGCGTTCACGCCGCGCCTGCTGCGCCCGCCCGCCGTGCCGCGCATGGACATGGACCTGCACCTGGCGCGCGTGCAGCAGCGCTGGCGCTACACCGACGACGAGCTGGCCCCCGGCGAGAGCCTGAAGGTCGAAGCGCTGGCCCACGACTTCAACCTGCCGCCGGACACCTTCGAAGGGCCGCCGGACAAGGTCGCCGACGTGCTGCTCGGCTTCTTCGGTGGGGATCAGACCGGTGCCGGGGGCGCGGTCGAAGCCGTCGCCGACGAAGACGGTGTCCTTCCCTCCGACGATGCGGCGTCGGCATCGGCCGATGAGCGTGCCCTCGATATCGCGAACCTTGACGCAGCGGGAGAACCGTCATGCACACCGTCGCTCTCCTGATCCCCTGGTTGCTGGTGCTGCTGGCGTCGTGCAGCTCGCCGCCAAAACCGCCGACCGTGGACGAATCTCAGAAGCGGCCCGTCAACTCGCAGATGGCCGTCGAGCTGCAGGTCTGCAGGAACGACCTGCAGAACACCCGCATCCTGGCGGCCGAATCCGGCCGGCTGGCCGAATCGACGACGGCCACGCTCGCCAACCTGGCCGCGCGGCAGCAGATCATCGCGGCGATGCAGGCGCCTGCTGACAAGCCGCCGCAGGCGAACAGCGTCTTCACCGTGCGCTTCGACTTCGGCAGCACGCGGGTCGCGATTCCGGCGGACATCGCGGCGCCGCTGCTCGCGGATGCGAAGGCGGCGCCGCTGGTGCTGCTGCGCGGGCGCACCGACGGCAGCACCGACGCACCCGTCGAGAGCCGCATCGCCCGCGAGCGCGCGGCCGCCGTGCGCGACTACCTGGTGGCCGCGGGCGTGGACCCGGCGCGCATCCGCGCGACGTACCAACCCGTCGGCGACCACGTCGCCGACAACGGCAGCGACAGCGGCCGCGGCCTGAACCGCCGGGTCGAGATCGAGCTGTATCGCGCGCTGCCCATCGGCATGGCAGCCGCGCCTCCCGCGGACCCGCATTGAACCGCTGCCGCACCCAACCCCCGAGAGGTTGCCATGGATGCAGACAACTCCCCCGCGCGCGTTCCGGCCTCTGCGCCAGGCGGCACCGTCGAGCCCGCCAATCGTGTGACCGTGGCCAAAGAGCGAGTCCAGTCACTGGTGCAGGTCGCCAGCGAGCGCTACGAGCTCTACGACCCCTTCGCCGAAGTGACCTATCGCCTGCGCAGCTTGCCTGCGATGGTCGCCAAAGCCCAGGAGCTGGGCAGCAGCCGCTTCATGGCGGTGGCCGAGGATGGCAAGCGCACGGTGATGCAGAAGATCGAAGGCGAGTGGCAGCGGGGGCCGCAGCTACCGCCACCCCGCGAGCCTCCGGAGTACCCGATGCCGGTACGCGACGAAGTGCGGGAGGTCACGACCACTGCGCCGGCGCAGGGCCAGGCAAAGGCATCGCCACAGCCCGAACAGGCCGACGGCAAGGCCATCGCGAAGATCGACGCACAGGCCGAGCGCGCTGCGCTCGTCGCCCGACTCGAAGCCGCGCTGATGGAGCGCTACGTCATCAAGCGCGCGCCGGTGACCGTCGGCGACGTGACCATCGGGCGCACCGAGTACCGCTTCCGCGGCGACACGTCGCGCGTGGCCTTCACCGAATCGACCTTCAGGCTGGCGACGGACACCAACAGCCCTTCCGTTGCCCGCTCGATGGTGGACGTGGCCGAGGCGCGCAACTGGAAGGCGCTGCGCGTGTCAGGCAACGAAGACTTCAAGCGCATGGTCTGGCTCGAAGCCTCTGTACGCGGCGTCAAGACCCTGGGCTACGAGCCGAACCCGGGCGACCTGGAAGTGCTGAAGCGCGGGCGCGAAGCCCGTCAGGTCAACCGCATCGAGCCGGCAAGGGGCGCAGCAACGGACGCCCCGGCAACGCCGGCCGACAAGGCATCGGCCCGCGGCGGCGGACGCAAGGCGGTGCTGGCCGCCATCGAGGCGGTGCTCCTCGCCAAACGCGTACCGGAGAAGCAGCGCGAGGCCGTGATGGCCGCAGCGACAGAGAAGCTCGCGCAGCGCCTGCGCGATGGCCAGGCGCCCAAGGTCAAGGTCTACGACAAGGCGGCCCCTTCGCAACGGCCGGTGGTGGTGCCCGTACCCGAAGTGCAGCGCACGCGCGACCGTGCCGCGCCGGTGCGTTGATGCCCGGACGGGCCGGTCGGTGAAGGTCCTTGCCAACGGTGGGCATGAAGGCGACGAGCCCGGCAGAAGCAGCGCGGCCTACCTGATCGGCGGCCAGCGCTTCGAGGCCGGAACACCACGGCTTGCCGAGGCCGTCGCCGCAGCCCACGCCGCCCGCCAGCGGCCACGCTGCCTGTGCCTGGCCGAAGGCATCGAGATGTACGTTGCCCGGCTCGCCGGCGCGCAGGAAGGCTACGTCGTCAAGCGCATGCCCGGCACCGGCAGCCAGCATGCGCCGGACTGCCCTGCCTACGAGCCGCTGCCCGAAGCCAGCGGCCTGGGACAGGTGTTGGGCTCGGCGATCAGCGAAGACCCGGCCACGGGCGAGACGACGTTGAAGCTCGACTTCCCGCTGTCGAAGATCGCGGGCCGCTCGGCGGCACCCGCAGCCGGCGGTTACAGCGACAGCGTGGCCAGCAGCGGCACCCGGCTCTCGCTGCGCGCTCTGCTGCACTACCTGTGGGACCAGGCCGAGCTGACGCGCTGGCATCCCGGCTTTGCCGGCAAGCGCAGCTGGGGCACGGTGCGCAGCCACCTGCTGCGCGCGGCAGAACACAAGATCGCGCGCGGCGACGCGCTGCGCGGCCGGCTCTACGTGCCCGAGATGTTCTCGGTGGAGGAGCGCGACGCGATCAACGCGCGGCGCCTGGCGCAGTGGCAGCACGCGATGTCGGCGCCGGGCAGGCCGCAGCAGCTGATGCTGCTGATCGGCGAAGTGAAGGAGATCGTGCCGGCGCGCTACGGCTACAGGTGCGTGATCAAGCACGTGCCCGACCAGGCCTTCGCGGTCGACGAGCCGCTCTACCGGCGGCTCGGCCGGCGCTACGACGCCGAGCTGGCACTGTGGGGGTCGGCGGACAGCGTGCACATGGTGACGATCGCCACCTTCGGCGTCAGCGAGGCCGGCATCCCGGCGCTCGGCGAGATGTCGTTGATGCCGGTCACGCCGCAGTGGCTGCCGATCGAAGACTCGTTCGAGCGGCAACTCGTCGAGCGGCTGGTTGCGCAGGGCCGATCCTTCATCAAGGGCTTGCGCTACAACCTGCGCCGCGATCAATGCCTGGCGTCGGCCACGCTGACCGACATGGGCAGCCCCGGGCCGCTGCTGTTCATCGTCCCGCCCGGGCTTGACGGAACGGCAGAACCGGCGGGCCTGCGCGACGTCATCGCCCAATGCGAGTTGCCGGCCTGGACGTGGCGGCCAGCGTCGGAAAGCATGCCGCAGCTTCCGGTGCCAGCACGTCGCCGCCTTGAAACCGACATGGAAACGACTTAGGATCCGGGGCGTCGAGACCATGCTGACTGCCGAGATGGAAGCGGATGCCGGTTTCCAGACCTTCGCCGACGAGCTGCGCAGCCCGGGGCAGCCGGTGATCGCGCCCGAGCGCTTTGCGGCCGCCATGCACCTGCGCCAGCAGGACCTGGCCCAGCTCGCCCATGTGCACCGCACCACCGTGGCCGAGGCGCCGACCAACGCCAAGCTGCAGACCTTCATGCGCGACACGCTGCGCGTGCTGTCGGCCGCGATGGGCGTGGCCGGGGATCGTGACCGCGCGATCTACTGGTACCGAAACACGCCCATTCCCGAGTTCCAGCACCGGACCGCAGAGCACCTGGTCTCGATCGGCAAGACCGACGCCGTCGTCTCCTACCTGCTGTCGATCGAGTCCGGGTCGACCGGATGAGCCTTACGTCGATCGGCCCGGACGCGCCTTTCCGCCGCGCTTTCACGCCGCATCGGGGCGGATGTCCTCCCGTTATGACTACCATCCGCGCGTTTGCCTTGAAGAAGCAATAGAAGATGGCCGTCGACCGAAAGCCCGTCACGATTCACTACAGGAAATTCTGCCGTCCTGCCACGGTGCGGCATCCGCTCGAGGAGTTGGTTCGTCGCGCGATGAATGCTGTCGATGGTGGCGTGCAGATCAAGAATCGCTACTTGACGAGGTTGCTTACAGTCGGCAACGACAGCTATTTCATCAACACCTACAGCGATGGGGCTAGCGCGACACCACTGGTGTTCGGTGACATCCTGCATTTCACCAAAGGGCATCTTCAAGCGCTTTGCCAGACGGCTGACCAAGACGCCGCATCTGTACTCGTGCAGCAAATGAAGGCGCCGGAGCAAAGCGAGTACGTCCACTCGCAGATGTTCTGGATGATCAAGGGTGATCATGCATTTGTCGTGCAGAGCATGTCCCTTCGGACCACTGAGTTCGAACAGTACCTCGACTGGCTGCTGAAGACCCGCACGACGAACCTGGCTTCGGATCACTCCATCATCCTTGACGCCAAGTTCGACGCAGACATTGTTGGCGGGGACCTCGGCGATATTCAGGAGATCGTCGTCGGTGGAGTAGCTACTCCTGCTCCGACCGTACCTGACCTGGAGGTTGTCGAACAGGAGCGTGAAGTGACCCAAAGTGGTCAGATCGATACTGGCCGCCGGGCAGGCTGGGCGACGGCCAGGGCGATCCTCCGCGAACTGCTAGGAGGTGATGGCAACGTGGAGTCACTGATGCGCACGGTTCCTGCCGATGCGGAGCTGAATGTGCAAGTGCACATTGGCTACCAGACCAAGAAGCGCAAGATTGATCGCGTGGCGCTGCGGCAATTGGAGACGGGGCTTCGGAACCTGCCTGACAGCCAACTTCAGGTGAAGTCGAAGGGTGCTCGATTGGCCGCCGATGGAACCATCCGCCTTCACCACAACGCTTCGATTCGGCTCGTGAAAGCACAAGACGGGGACAGTCAATTGATAGGCACCCTGCTTGATCCAGCGGACGTTCTGCGGGCCATGGTTGAGGCCTACTCGAACTTCGTGGGGAACGGGAAGATTCAGGAGTAGCTGGCTCACGTGATGAGCCTGTGGTCATACAGAATGCGGCGAACGGAGTTGAGGAACGCGGAGTAGGAGAAGGCAGATGAAGCCCATGAAGCTCCTTGCCATAGCTGTGCCCGTGCTGCTCGGGCTGGCGGCAGCGCTGTGGACGCCGCTTGCCTTGTGGTTCGACATGAAGGAGGGGCTGATCGCCTTTCTGGGTTTCCTGGCTGCTTCGCTGGTCCAGGTCATGCCCTTGACCGCCAACTTCTTGCAGTCAGACAGGCTCAGTCCGTCCGAGGCTGAGCGTTTGACGGCGTCACTCACTCGACAGCAGCACTACTGGATCGGCCTGCTCTCAGCCACTATTGCGGCGATGGTCATCGTCATCGTCGGGGCTGCACTCAAGGAGCGCGTCGTGAACCTCGCACCGACGTTCCAGCATCGCTGGTTCGTAGACATCAGTTGGTCAGCGGTGGTTTGCTTCTTTATTGCTAGCAGCATCAGCTTTGTACTGATGAAGATGATTGGGTTGTTCGAAGGGATGCTGTCGCTGCATCGCTTGCGCGCGGAACTGGTCATCAATAGCGCGAAGCGTGACGCGGCCGAAAAGGCGGCGGCGACGCAGAAGGACGCAGAGGTCACGACGCCCTTGGTCCCCCCGGACTACGGAAGGATTGTGCGACCTCACTGAGCGCTGTTTGGTTGCACGCACAGGTTGACATGAACGCCGGGCAGAACGCTCCTCAGTCAGCCAAGGTCCGCCAGAAACTCCGACACGGGCTCGACCCCCGAAACCAGCAGCCGATCCCGCGCCCGCGTGCACGCCACGTAGAGCAAGTGCCGCTCCGTGTCGTACACCTCCTTCAGGTCGGCCTCGTCTGCCACGGCGTCGATGCGCGCCTGCAGCGGCACCACTTCATCGTCGCACGCCATCACGGCAACGCAGCGGAACTCGAGCCCCTTCGCCAGGTGCATGGTGCCGATCGAGACTTCGTCGCTGTCGGTATCGACATGCTCGTCCAGCACGTGGTGAGCCAAACCAGCGGCGCCGACTGCGCGCCGCGCCCGGTCGAGTTCAGCATCTGACCGCACGAACAGGGCCATCTCCCCTGCACGCATGCCTTGCTTCGAACATTCGGCAAGCCATGCAGCGACAGCCTCGATTTCGGCCTCGATCGACGCCGCCGTCCGCACAGCCGGCGCCGGCCCGTTGAAGACCGACACGGTGCCCTTGCGGTCTTCGGTGTTGCCATCCACGTCGGCCAGTTCGGGGCCGAGCAGGCGGTCGGCCTGCATGCGGATCTGGTGCGACGTGCGGTAGTTGACGTGCAGCGTGCGCGAACGCCCGCGCACATCCACCCCGAGCGACTTCCACGAGAATGGAAGCTGGAAGATGCGCTGGCCGAGGTCGCCGGCGAAGAACAGCGCGTTGCGCTGCTGTCCGCCCAGCGCCGCCAGGAATCGAAGCTGCGGCGCGCTGATGTCCTGCGCCTCGTCCACCACCACGTACTCGAAGGGCAGCTTGGCTCCGCCGGCATAGTGCTCGGCCAGGCGTGTGAACAGTGCGGCCTTCGTCAACCGACCTTCGGCGCGCAGCCGATCACGCACGCGGCCGAAGACTTGCCACGCGGCAGCGCGTTGCCCTTCCGACAACCGCGTCTTGCGTCCCAGCCGCTTGAAGTCGCGATAGGCCTCCCAACCGTCGAGCTGCCAGGGATCGACCACCTCGACCCACTCGCTCCACAAGAACCCCGGTCCGAACTTGGCCGGCACAGCCGCGCCTCCCGTCTTGGCCGCTGAAGCCGCCGCGCCCGCTGCTTCTTCCAGATAGCGCCGGACAGTTTGGTCATCCGCCAACGTCGGTTTGCCGAAGGTGAACCTGAAGAGCCGCTCGCCGAGTTCATCCAGCGCCACGACATCGATCCGCTCGGCGAGCCTCGGCGTGCGGCCGACGAGGCGTCGCAGCCGCGTATGCAGCGCGTGCGCCAGTGCCAGTGTAAAGGTGGTCAGCAGTACCCGCGCGTTCTCGTTGCTGCGTGCCAGGTGCACGGCCCGATGCAGCGCCACGATGGTCTTCCCGGTGCCCGCGGAGCCCGATACGCGGGCCGGGCCACCGTGGTCTCGTTCCACCCACTGCCGCTGCGCCGGATGCAGGAACACCGTCCACTGGTCCCACGGAAACTCGAGCGCACGCTCCAGCTCTTCCACGTCCTGCATCACGCGGAAGCGCCGCTGCGCATCCGGATGCGCGAACGGGTCCGCGCCGGCTGGCGCGGTCTGCGGCCGACGCGGTGTGCCGCCGGTCGCCAATTCGATCAGCGCCTCCGCCGCTTCGGCCGGCAGTTGGTCGGCCAGCATGAGCAGGCTGTCCTCGTCGGCCTGGCGAATCGCGGGCAGCCACTCGGTGGGAACCCCCCAGCCCAGCAAGTCCTGGTCCGACATTTGTCCGAAGAGCGCCGGCTTCGCGGCCGGTTGCGCTGCTGCGGTTGGCGTCGGCTCGATTCTTCGAACAACGATCTCGTCGACACGCTCGCGCACCTCCACCCACTGCGCGGCACCCGTAGTCGGGTGCGTCTCCAGGCGGCGTCGTTCGGCCCATTGGTAGGCCTTGTCGTGGTGGTCGACGTAGCACAGCAGCAAGCTGTCCGCCGATCGATGCACGATCAGCCTGATGTCGCTGCTCACCCGCACCGACCAGAAGTTCTTGTCCCGAGCCTTGTCGAGCTTGTGCAAGCTCATGCCCGGGTTCGCCGGGTTCAGCTGCAGATCGAAGGCCGTCGTCTTGACGGCCTTCTGCTCCTCGCCGGTCAGCCGCGCGAGACTTGCGGTGAAGGTGTCGGCGATTCGGAACTGCATCATCCGCGCGCAGCCCAGCCTTGTTCCCTGAGCCTCTGCGCGGCCAGGCGGATCTGGCCAGGACTGAACTGCCGCTTGCGGTCGCCCCAGGCGTAGGTTGCCCGCTCGATGTCGTCATCTTCAGTGAGCTGCTCTTGCGACATGACCCAGTGAACCGTCGACAAGAGCTCCAAGCCGAACGGCGTTTCGAAGCCCTCGACGAGGTGCGCCACACGATCGAACCGTTCGTGCGTGTCAGCATGTTGGGACAAGAACGCTTCAGCGTCTTTGACGGCGCCCGGCACCAACGACAGCTGCTTGTCGGGGGAATCCCCGCCGTCTGCATATCCGCTGACGAGGTGGCCTTCGACGTCGCGCAGCACGTGCCGCAGGTTCTCTGCATACGGCCCGTAGTTGGCCTTGACGTAGCCGAGCCTCAGCGGCTCGCCCGCCGCCTGCAAGAAGTACATCAGCTTGTGCACCTCCAGCAGCGAAATCGAAGGATCCAACAAGCCCGCCAGGTAGCGCCGCATCAGGCCGACGAGGGCTGCTCGGCCCGCGGTGAGTCTCGGCACCTTGGTCGATCGATTGGCCTTCGGGTCCGACGGGCCGCCTCCGGGCTCGAAGACCTCGACATCGACTTCGGGCACAGCGCCCAGTGCCGTCGCGATGAGCGCCTTGACGTCGATCCAGTCAAGCCCCCCCAAGCCCGCACCGAGCGGTGGCACGGCGATGGAACGGATGCGCCGCGACCTGATTTCCTCGACCAGCGCCTGCAAGCCGGACTCGATGTCTTCGATGCGGCTCTTGCCGCGCCAATGGCGCTTGGTCGGGAAGTTGACGATGTAGCGCGGACCTACCAGATCCCCGGTTTCGAAGACGAACATCCGTCCGGGTTGGACTGCACCCCGCTCGCAGGCCCTTGCGTAGGCCTTGAAGTTTTCCGGGAAGTGGTTCTTGAACTGAAGCGCGATGCCGCGCCCCATGATCCCGACGCAGTTGACCGTGTTGACCAGGGCCTCTGCATTCGAGTCGAGGATGTTGCCTGTGCTGAAGCGAACCATCGCGTAGCCTTGACGATCAGTAGTACCAAGTATCGAGCACTTCCACGGGCGGCCGATGTGCGGCGCTGCCCATGGCCTGCATCGCACGACGCTGCACCGCCGTCGAGCGTGCGCCGATCCGCCGCACCAGTGACCAAGGCACGAAGTCTCTGACAAGGAACTCGGCCTGCTTGCCTTCCTTGGTGCGCGGATCGCGAAAGTCTCTGGCTGCTATGGCCACCCAGTCGAGCTGATCGAACTGATCGGCCCGGCTGCGGAACTCGGTGTATGCAGCACCGGCATTGGACAGGCTGAAAGCCCAGCGCTGAGGCTGCGCGATGGCCCAGGTGATGACCTCGTGCATGTCCAACTCCATGTGCAGGATCGGCCCTTGCCCGCCTTTGTACGTCAACTCCGGATGGTTGGCGCAGTGGATGAGAAAGAGCATGATTGACCGTGGGCAGAAGTAGAACGGGACATACCCGCCCACCAGATCCCCGGGATGACACTTCACCGGCAGGGCAAGGCGGCGTTGCTTGATGCTGCCCATCCCGATGGACGCCGCCGGCCCGCCGCGCCGCATCAGCTCCGCATCGGAGAACAACCCGCCGTCGGCCACGATCGACCCGAGATTGTCGACGTGCGTGATGTGGTAGAGCTTGGGTCTGGCCGGGGGCGGGCTCACGTCAGGTCACCTTGAACACCTTCATCACCTCGTCGCCCAGGTGATTGATCACCTTCACGGCAATGCGGCCCGACTTCGGCTTTGCGAACGGCCGTGAGGTGTCGCTGTGCAGCGTGGCCCAGGCGTCCTCGTCGATCTCGGCCTTCAGCGTCGTCTTCAGCGCCTTGTACGGGTCGTTGGCGCCCAGGAAGTAGGCGTGGCGGACGAAGAAGCTCTCTTCGTTGTAGTCGGTGTCGATGAACCAGCACGCGATCTCGTCGGGTCCGCTGGACTCGACCTTGCCCTCGTTCGGGCGGAAGACATCGACGCCATTCACCTTCACGCGGATGCGTCCGTCGGTCTCGGTCAGCAGCGAGATGTCGGGCTCGCCGAAGATCACGAACAGGTTGCCCTTGCCGGTGTTCTTCAGGTCCTCGGCCATGTGCAGGTCGGCGTTCATGCGCGCCTTGAGCACCGGCAGGTCGGCGAGCTTGTTGAACTCGGTCGTGTGCGCCTCGTAGTTGAAGGCACAGGCGATCAGCACGTCGAAGCCGGCGTCACGTGCCTCGCGCGCGGCGGCCACCAGGTCGACGCGGGTGACGGTGCCGAACTCGGGGCCGATGAAGATGGCCGCGCGGCGCTGGCGCGCGCTGTCGCCTTCGCCTTCGTCGTACTTGCCCTCGCCGCAGATGTACTCGCCGGGCCACGCGGCCAGCGCCGTGAACGCGATGCGCCCCTCCTTGTGCGCCTGCTGCACGCCGGCGGTCTTCAGGTTCTCGAGGATCATCTGCGGGAAGCTCTGCTTCGCCGCGTAATCCGCCTCCGGCTCCGCTGCCGTGTCGATCAGCTCGTCGTTCTCGTCCACGCCCAACACACGGTGCGGCGACAGGCTCTCCACCGTGAACGGGCCGGCGACACGCACGCGCTTGTTGTCGGCGTAGGGCTTGTCGTAGAGGTGCTCGAACTCGGCCTTCGCGGCGATGCTGGCGTCGATCGCCATCTGCCGGGCGATGCGGGCTTGCCACCAGTCGGTGTGCAACGTCTTAGCAGCGTCAGGCCACTTTGGGTCGGCCTCGCGCGGAATCTCCCACTCGGCCCAGCCTTTCTTGAGCACTGAGCTGAGCTGCTCGCGCAGCGGTTCCAGCGTCTTTTGCCACTCGTCCCAAATCACGTCGATCTCGGCATCATTCACTATGGACTTAAGCGTGATGTGCGGCACGCGTTCGTAAACGAAGCCATAGCGGATGCTGCCATGTACCGGCTGGGTTGACGGCGCGCTGCGTGTGACTTCGGCTTCCTTCACTTGTCCTTCGCGCGAGTCGGCAAGCAAGTAGAAAGGGTATCGCGCGCCCATGATGCGGGCACGGGCCAGAGCGAGAGCAACGCGCGATGTGTCTATGGTGATCCAGCGACGAGCCCACTGCTCCGCCACGTAGGCGGTAGTTCCAGAGCCACACGTGGGATCGAGGACGAGGTCACCCGGATCAGTAGTCATCAACAGGCATCGTTGGACGATCTTTACGTTCGTTTGAACTACAAAGACCTTTTCTGCCGTGAAAGAACCTGTGCCTACGTCTATCCATACGTCGTTTATCGGAGACGCATAGAAGTCCCTCAGCTTCCGGACGTACTGCAGTGATCCATTCTTCGTCATGTAGATGCGCGACGACGCAACGAGCCTCTGCATCCCAGTCCGATTTGTCTTCCAGCCTCCTTTACCAGGTCGAATCTCCCTTCCCCGGAACGCCACGGCGAAGGTGGCGCTCTCGGGGGAACTCTGACTAGTAAGGTCAGCCGGACGAAAAAGGCTGGCGCCCAGGGGCAGTTCGTTTGTACCGTCCAACTCATCCGAAGAAGCCGGTCGCTCGGCGCCGTCCGAGGTCAGCACTCGCCGATATAGGTCGGCCGATGGCATGTCACCTTTGTCAAAGTAGAGCTGCCGATACTTGACATACGCCTTTGACTTGGCAAACCACAAGACCGAGTCGTGGACCTTCGCTAACGTCACCGTGCCGCCTGTCGGACTGCCGGCTCCACTAGTCGTTTTCAGTACTACTTGACTAACGAAGTTGTCACTTCCGAATGTTTCGTCGAGCAGCGCCCTAACGCGATGAACGTTCTCATCTCCGATCTGTACAAAGATCGAGCCACTGTCGGAAAGCAAATCCCGAGCAACTACCAGGCGATCCTTCAGGTACGTCAAGAACGAATGGATGCCGTCCCGCCAGGTATCCCTAAACGCCTTCACCTGCTCCGGCTCACGCGTGATGTGCCCGGCGTTGCCGTCCTTCACGTCCCGGCTAGTCGTGCTCCACTGGAAGTTCGAGTTGAATTTGATCCCGTACGGCGGATCGAAGTAGATGCACTGCACTTTGCCGCGCAGCCCCTCGCGCTCGGCCAGCGACGCCATCACCTGCAATGAGTCGCCCAGGATCATCCGGTTCGACCAGTTCTGATCGTGCGCGTAGAACTCGGTCTTGTCGGCGCCGTGCGGGATGCCGTTGAAGTCGGCAAACAGGTCCGGCGTGCGCTCGCCCCCAACGTGTTCGCGCTCTCGCGTTTCGCGCAAGAGGTCGTCGATCAGCGCCTTGGCATGCACCTTCTCCTGGATGTAGAGCGGCGGCGCATGCACGACCAGGTCGCTCCAGTCCTGCTGGTCCTTGCCGCGCCACACGAGCTGCGGGTCGAGATCGCGGTTGCGCGCGTCCTTCTCTGGCTGCAGCGCAGCGCCTGACTCCGCCCGCGGGTAGTTCACCTTGACCGGGGCCAGCTTCTGCTTCTCCAGCACCGACTGGTACTCGGCGGTCGGGATGTTCTTGCGCTTGGCATCGTCGTGCTGGATCGTGGTGACGGTCTTGCCGCTGGCGCTGGTGCCGCCGTTCGACCCCTTGGAGTTCTTGGAGCTTGCCATGTCAGCGCTCAAACCGTCTGCGGGGCGGCCGGGCCGGCTGCCTTGTCGACCATCGCGTCGAACGCCTCTTGCAGCTTGACCGCGAAGTCGTGCTGCATCGCATACACGTCGGTGAACTCGGCGAAGGCCCAGCGGCCGTGGCTCCCCAGCCGGTTCACGCCCGGCACCCAGTAGTTGTCCATCGTGCTCTTCTTCTCTTTCGCGTCTTCGCCGCGGTAGCCCTTGATCTCGACGACGAGGTTCAGCAGGTCATCGTCGCCATGCCCGTCGTCGATGCGGACGATGAAGTCCGGCCGGTACTTGCGCATCTCGGCCTGGAAACGGTACGGCACCTCCAGCCCGAGGTTGTGGTTCTTCACGTAGGCGCGCACGCGCGGGTGTTTCTCGGCCACGCGGCAGAACTCGGCCTCCCAGTCGCTATCGAGAACGACCCAATTGACGTGACACAGGTGCGCGTCGGTCGCGTAGCGCTCGGTCTTGGTGGTGTTGAAGGCCACGTGCCGCGTGCTGCCGGTCGGGTTGTAGGGGTCGAGCACGGCCTGGATCGGGCGCGCCTTGGCGAGCTCCGCGCGCACGATGCCGGCGGTGATGCGTTCGCACGCCAGGTCGGCCAGGGCCTTGTACTTGAGTTGCGCCGGGTAGGTGCCGCCCTTGCAGACCAGGTGATCCTCGTCGAGCCACTGCTTGACGATGCGCTTGAGCTGGCCGAACAGGTGCAGGCGCGGTGCCTCGCCAGGGTCGCGCCACTTGTGCAGCACCAGATGCGACGTGAGTTCGTAAACCACCTGGGAGGGGCGCACGTCGGCGGTGTGCGCGAGCGTCAGGTCCACAGGCTCGCCGATGATGCCGCTGTTGCGCGTCTCGGTGGCGCCGACCAGTTCGGGCGTCAGGGTCAGCGTCGAGTCGGCGTCGAACGATGCGGTGATGCGCTCCTCCGGCAGCTCGATGCGGTAGCCCTGCACGCGCGGGAAGCGGATCTCCAGCGCATCGCGATCGGGCCGCACGGCCTGCACGCGCACCGTCTCACGCGGCTTCTGCGGCGGCGCGACGACCGGCTCGGCATTGAAGTCGAACGGAATGCCCAGCACGTCGGCGTACTCGACGTTGAACAGTCCGTCGTTGTTGAGCTCGTAGCTCTGGCGTCGCAGCGCCCGGCCGATGACCTGCTCGCACAGGAGCTGGGTGCCGAAGGCGCGCACGCCGAGCACGTGGGTCACGGTGTTGGTGTCCCAGCCTTCGGTGAGCATGCTGACCGAGACCACGCAGCGGATCGACTCGCCCAGGCGGCCGGCCTTGCCGACCGTGTTCATCACCTCGCGCAGCAGGTCCTGGTCGCTGATGGTGTCCGCAGCACGCGGGTCGCCGCTGCGCTCGATGATCTCGCGGCGGAAGCGCTCGATCTCGTCGGCCGCGACGCCACGGAAGTTGTCGTCCAGCGCCTCGCCGGATTCGAGCTGCTCGCTGTCGATCAGCAGCGTGCGCGGGTGGCCGAGGGCGTTGCCGTGCTCGTCGTGGTTGCGGAACAGATCGAGCCGGCCCGCTTCGTGCGAGCGCGTGCCGTCTTCGTGTTCGCGCTCGAAGCCGGCGATGTAGTCGTACACCAGCTTCGACGTGGCCGTGTTGTTGCACACGACGATGAAGCACGGCGGTACGTTGATGCCCGCGCGCTGCCACAGCTCGAAGGTCTTGGCGTAGTGGCCGTACAGCGCCTCCAGCGCCGTGATCAGCGGCGTCGGCAGCTTGTGCGGGTCGAGCCCGCTGGCTGCTTTTTTCAATGTCGCGCGGCCCTTCTTCGGCATCTGCTTGCCGATGTGCTTCCACAGCTCCCGGTACATCGGCATCTCGCCGCCCGGGATGTTGTCGGCGATCGGCACGCGCGGCAGCTTGACGATGCCGCACTCGATGGCGTCCATCAGCGAGAAGTCCGACAGCGTCCACGGGAAGAGCGTGCCCTCCGCGTAGCCCGAGCCGCGCAGGAAGAACGGCGTCGCCGACAGGTCCATGACGCGGGTCACGCCGATCTTGCGTTGCACGGCCTCGATGCCGCTGATCCACAGGCGCGCCGCTTCGTTGTTCGCTTCAGCTTCCTTCTTGTCGTCGCCGGACAGGTCTTCATCGTCCGCCTCGGCTGCGGCCTTGGGCTTCTCCCGATAGCAGTGATGCGCCTCGTCGTTGATGACCATCAGCTGCGGCATGCCCATCAGCTCGGGCATTACGCGCTGGAGCATCTGGCCTTCGCTTTCCAGCGTCTCGGGTGCATCGCCCGTGCGGCCCTGCAGCAGTTGCCGACCGCCCTTGGAGAGCTCGACGCGCTCGCGCAGCTTGAAGGCGTGGTAGTTGCTGATGACGATCTTGGCCTTGTTCAGGTCGTCGAGCATGTCGCTCGGCACGAGTTCGCGGCTGGCGTAGTAACTGTCCGGGTCATTGGGCTGCAGCACGCGCAGGCGGTCGCGGATGGTCAGACCCGGCGTGACGATCAGGAAGCCGCGGGTGAACTTGCGGCTGCCCGGGCGACGCACGGCATTGACGGTCTGCCAGGCGATCAGCATCGCCATCACCGTGGTCTTGCCGGCGCCCGTGGCCAGCTTCAGCGCCAGCCGGCTCAGGCCTGGGTTGGCGTCCTGGTTGGCGTTGGCCAGGTGCTCGATGAAACGCTCGGCCGACTTGCCGAGCTGCGGCGCCACCTCGGTAAGCCAGATCGCCGTCTCGGCAGCCTCGACCTGACAGAAGAACGGGCGGGTATTGCTGAAGGCGTGATGGCGCCAGTGCTGAAGCAGGCGCGCCGTCTCCGGTGTCACGCGCCAGTCGGTCGGATTGGGCAATGCGCGCCACTTGTCCACTTCGGCCCGAACCGCGTTGATGACGGCCGTGTGGTCGTACTGCTGCTCCTGGGTCGAACGCTCGTCGAACAGCAGTGCCGCTTGCTTCTCGGCGCCCTTGCGCTTCTTCGGCGCCGGGATGGGCATGACGAAGTCAGCCCGGCGGCGGCTTTCGACGATGCGTTGCGTGGGCTGCTTGTCGGGGCCAAGCTCCCAGTGGCGCGCCGGGTACTCGTAGGGCGAGTTGAGGATCGGCCGCTCGAAGAAGGCGTTGGTCATACGCCTACCCCAGGCGCCGCGGCCGCTTGGATTGGTGACTGTCCGTCAGGCTCCTGCAACGCCGCGTCTCCCATCGTTCGTCTCTGTAGGCATTTTCGACCACTTCCGGGCTGGCTCCTCCGAGGGGAACCTCGCCCTTCTGACCGCCAGCCATCGTTGGATGGCGGCCCTACCCCATCGGCCGAGTAGGTAAGTGACCTCCCAGTCGAACACCCCACGCTGCTGAAGGAGTTGCAGGCGGATCATCAACGGAGTGTGTACATTTATACAGTAGCCGGACGAACTCCTCGCGTGGACCACCCACCGGCAGGCGAGCGGGCCGGGGCGGCGTGGCCAGCCGCCGAGGAGTCTGCGAGGGTGGGCCACGGCCTAAACTGTCGACGGGAAGCAAGGCATGGCTGAGTCGTCGATCGAGTGGACCGAGCACACCTGGAACCCGGTGACCGGCTGCACCAAGCTTTCACCGGGCTGCAAGCATTGCTACGCCGAGACCATGGCGCGCAGACTCAATGCGATGGGTGCGGCGGGCTACGAGAACGGGTTCGAGTTGACGCTGCACCCGGAGCGGCTCGAGCAGCCGCTTCGTCGAAAGACGGCGACGACGTACTTCGTCAACTCGATGTCGGACCTGTTTCACGAGGCGGTGCCAGACCGCTTCGTCGAACAGGTACTCGATGTCTGCCGGCGGACGCCGCAGCATACCTACCAAGTGCTGACCAAGCGCGCCGAGCGCCTGCCGGAGTTCTTTGGGGCTCGCGCATGCCCAGCGAACGTGTGGCTGGGCGTCTCGGTCGAAGATCGGAAGTACGGTGTCCCTCGCATTGCCCATCTTCGGCGCGTGAATGCGGCGGTGCGCTTTCTTTCTGTGGAGCCCTTGCTGGAAGATGTGGGGAAGCTCAACCTGCGCGGAATCCACTGGGTGATCGTAGGCGGCGAGAGCGGCGCCAAGGCGCGACCGATGGAGTCGAGCTGGGCAGAGGGCGTTCGTGCCCAGGCAGCCGCTCAGGGCGTCGCCTTCTTCTTCAAGCAGTGGGGTGCCTGGGGCGCCGACGGTATACGACGTGACAAGAAGCGCAACGGCCGTGAGCTGTCGGGCCGTCGGTGGGATGAGTTTCCGGTGCGTGTTGTCGCGGCCTAGAAAAGGCTGAGCGTACGGTTCTTGTCCTTCGCGACATCGCCCCAGAGGCGGACCGGGAAGGCATGACGCGCGAAGAACACGACTCGGTAGATTGGATGCCCCTGCTCATTCGGAACAAGCGGCATCTCTTGGCTGTGTTCGAACCCGAGCTTCTTGACCAGTGCACACCAATAGTTGAAGAAGGCGATCGGCACGTTCTTCTTGCTGAGGGACCGGATGATTGAGTCTTCCCGCCACCCTGGGGCAGCCCCGTCAAACCTTGCACGGGCTGGATCGAACTCAAACTCGGCGTTGCGTTGGAGATCCATCGTGCTGAAGTTGATCGCCAGGTCGACCTTAGGCAGCGCGGCGAGCGCTTCGATGATCGAGAAGGACAGGTACTCGAGGTTATAGGGATCGATGTACGCCAACGCTAGGGAGCCCTTTCGAGGGACCGAGGCGACCATGTTCTGAATGGTCTCGACAGCGGGGCCAACGAAAGATGTTGCCGGAGCGCCGAGGGCGGTCAGGCGCGCGGCGCAAGCCTCTGCACGTTCGCGCTCCAGGTCACCGACCAGCATGCTGGTGAACGGCGCTGCGGCACGATGCAATGTGCGCCATGCGACGACTGATCCGCCGTCGCGCGTGAACGCCTCTCCGCGCACTTGAATCCTGCCCGGCCCACCGAACGGATCGATGAAGACCCGATGCTCCCAGCGACGCCAAGCATGCTGGGTCGCGTCGAGGTAGTGCGCGAGCAAGCGATGCTTGTCGAATGGCACCCAGGGTCCAACGCCCTTGTCGTCAGGTCCACGCTCGACGACAAGTTCTGAACACGGATCAGGATGGACTTCGACGGACTTGACGTCACGGGCCGTTCGCGATGGCATGCGGTGTTCTAGCATGCATCGACGACTCCGTCGGCATGATCGATTCAGGCGACGTGATGACCTTCATACCGCGCGCGCCGCCGGTTGCCTTGCACATCCCCTGAAGCGGCGCACGACGGGCCGACTTGTTGGCACCCGGATCGATCGCCACCGCCCGCTGGCGCACGGCATGCCCGAGTCTGCAGCGCAGTACTCTGGATGACATTGACCAGTCTCGCTCAGCTAGAGATCGCTCCCGAGTCATCCCCTTTTCCAGTGCCAATCCTGTCGCTCAACTCCGCCTCGATCGCATCGATGCTCGGCAGCGCCGACTGCAGCGACGCCGGCAGCGAGCGCGTCAGCTCGAAGGTCGACACCCCGATCGGCTTGTCCAGCCCGCGCAGCGCGTACTCGGCCAGCACCTGGTTGCTGCGCTGGCACAGGATCAGGCCGATGGTCGGCGCGTCGCTCGGGTGCTTCAACTGGTCGTCGACCACGTTGCAGTAGAAGTTCAGCTTGCCGGCGTACTCCGGCTTGAACTCGCCGCGCTTCAGTTCGATCACCACGTGGCAGCGCAGCTTGACGTGGAAGAACAGCAGGTCGATGAAGTATTCCTGCTCGCCGACCTCCACCCGGTACTGCCGCCCCATGAAGGCGAAGCCCTGCCCGAGTTCGAGCAGAAACCTCTCCAGGTGCTGCACCAGCCAGGTTTCCAGCTCGCGCTCGCGGAACGGCTCCTCCAGCGTCAGGAAGTCAAAGACATAGGGATCCTTGAGCGCCTGGCTGACCAGTTCGGACTGCGGCGCCAGCAGGCGCACGCCGAAGTTGCTGGCACCCACACCCTGGCGCTGATGGGCCTGGCTGTCGATCATCAGCATCAGCGTGGCCCGGCTCCAGCCCTGGGCCAGGGTCTGGGCGATGTACCAGCGCCGCTCCTCCACCGGCTTGACCTTCTCCAGCAGTAGCGCGTGGTGGCCCCAGGGCAGCTGCCACAGCAGGCTGTCGGCGGTTGATTTCGCCACGGGCTGTGGCGAAGGTGGGCCGCCAAGACTTTTCGCCACAGCCTGTGGCGAAAACTCTCCCGGCTCCGGGTACGCGCGCGCGAAGGCCAGCATGCGGTCCAGGTTGCGGCTCGAGAAGCCCTTGAGCTCCGGCAGCTCGTTGCGCAGGTCGTTGGCCAGGCGTGGGATGACGCTGGCGCCCCACCCTTCGGCCGCCTGGCGCTCGTCGAGCAGCCGGCCGATGCCCCAGTACAGCCGGATCAGCTCGGCGTTGACTGCAAGCACCGCCCGCGTCTGCGCGGCCTGGATGCGCGCCTTGATGTCGGCCAGCAGCTTGGCGTAGTGGGTCAGTTCGCTGGTCACGGAGCTTCTCGATGAACTCGGCGGAAGGGTCGATCGACGGCCGGCCATCGTAGCCGCCGGAGCCCGGCGGGCCTGCGGTTCAACCAGCATCGCGCATCTCGGCCACCGACAACACCCGTTTGCCGTTGACGTAGGCCGCGCCGTCGCGCACTTCGATCAGGATGGGACCGAACGCGCTCTGCCAGACGGTGGGCGGTAGGCTCTCCGCCGTCGATGCGCGTGGATCGGCCGCAGGGGGCGGCATCAGGACTTCGGGGAGCAGCGGCGCGTTCATGTGACCTGGGGAAAGAAGAAAGTGAAAGGCGGCTCATGACTGTACATTCATCCAGTATCATTGCAAGCGTGAACTGATCGCCATCAGCGCTCCTCGATCACCTCGCTCGATCGCCTGGCACCGGCCCTGGCGATCGGCCTTGTGCGTGATCTGTATGCAGGCGCTCGCTGGACGGCACGGTGTCGCGGCTGAAACGATCGATGGCCTCTGCGAGCTTGCGGTCGCCCGCGTCTCCCGACTGCGCCAGCGCGGCGGCGATCGTTTGCCAGGCGCGCCGGGCCTCGGCACGGCTGGCGCTCACGGCCGCACCGCGGCGGTGGCTGCTGCGTGGCTTCAGCAGGCGCCCGTCCTCGGCCGCCTTCACGCGCCACAGGTCCGGATGGTTTCGCGTGGCACCGCGCGCCGCCTGCCGCGTGGCTTCAGCCTCGACGCCGCGCTCGCGCAGCTTCTCCGCAAAGGTCTCGCGCCAGCGGTGCAGTTCGGTCTTGCGCGGGTTCAGCCGCTTGCCGTGCCTCGACTCCGCACGCACGCTGATGTGCACGTGCGGGTTGGCCTGGTGGTCGTGCAGCACCATCACGAGCTTGTGGTCGGCCAGCTCCGTCTTCGCGAACTCGCGCGCCGCCCAATGCACCGTCAGCGGGTCGGTACCGCGCGGCATCGACAGCATGATGTTGAAGGCCTCCCGCCGGGGGCTGATGTCGTCGATCAGGCTGCCGCCGTAGCGCCAGTCTTCGGCCAGCTCATGCAGCGCGTCCTTGCCGCGCATCGTCTGGCCGCGCTCGTCCTCCATCTCGAGCCGGCCTGCTCTGCTGATGTAGCGCAGGTGTGCCGCGATGGCCTTCATGCCGCGCCCGCCGCCGGTGACCTTGACCATCACCTGTGGCGCGCGGCGCACGACCGTCGCCTCGATCCGCTCGCGGATCGCCGCTGCTCGCTGGCGCGCGGCCAGCGCGCTGAGCCGGGGCTGCGCCTGGGTCCTGACGATTCGGTTGCCCGGGTAGAACAGTCGGTCGCCCCACTGGATGAGGACGCCGTCGATGTTCGGTGGCTGGGACATGCCGGTCTCCCTTCGTGTCATGGGCGCGCGGGCGCTCGTGACCTGTTGTCTGAGGCGCGGGTGGGCCGCAGACCGGCCAGCACGCTGCCGGCCAGGCGCAGATGCGCGCGCACGTCGTCACCCAGCGTGTCGAGCATGCGGCGGTACTCCTGGGCGGCACGCACCTCGCCCTGGCGCAGCAGCACGCTCAGGTGGTGGATGTTGCGGGTGAGCGTGGCCACCTCGGCGCTCGACGCCGTCAGGGCCGCGATGCCATCGGGGCGGCTGCCCGCGCCGCCCGACAGCGATGGCACGCCGGCCAGCAGACCGCCGAGGAAGGCACCGCGCGACAGGCCGGCCCGCCGCGCGCCAGCGGCGAGCTGATCGGCCTCGGCGCTTGTCAAACGGATTGACAACTTCACCGCCGCGGCCGCCGTGGTCGTAGCAGGCGCCACAGTCTCGCTCTCATCCGATGCGTCGACGAGCCCCAGCTCGCGCTGCACGGCGCGCCGCACCACTGCCGACACGCTGACCCGCTCGGCCTGCGCGCGCGACACCAGTGCGAGCTTCAGGCCGCGCATGTCCACCGTGACGAAGTCGTGAGACGAGGAGTTCATGAGTCGAGCGATCGATGCTGTGAGGTCAGCGCAGCCTCTTCACAACTCGGCGGCACGCCGCCTATCCTGCACTCACCTACGCATTCAGTATTGACTCGGGTCGAGGTCTGGCGACCGATGATTCCGTGGGCAGAATCATCGGCCTCGGCCTCGTGGGGAGCAGCGCAAGTGGCGCTGCAGAAGAGTCAGTTCGGGTTGCTGGCCCTGTCAAACCGTTTGACGCCGCGCGGCCATCGTTGCGTGAGGTTCAATGGGCGGCCTGGTGCTCAGGCCCTCTGCGTCATCTCGCCGTCCAGCCGCGGCAACAGCTCGCGCACGCCCTGCGGTGTCACCTCGACCACACGGTCCTGCCCGCGGCGCAGCCATCCCTTGCCAATGAAGTGATCGAACAGCTCGCTGGCCAGTTGGCCGGCCAGGTGATCTCGACGCTCGGACCAGTCCATGCAGGCGTAGGCATAGCGACGTCGCGCCCCGGGCGCCGGCGGCGACATGCCGAGCGACGACAGCCAGGCCCGCCCCGAGTCGGTCAGTTCGTATCCATCGCGCGCGGCACGCAGGGCGTCGCGTTCGAGCATCGTGCCAAACAGGCGCACGCCGAGCTGCCCGGCAAGGTGTCCGTAGCAGCAGCGCGCCGCCCGCAGCCTGCGGCGGCCCGGGTGATCCCAGGCCTCGTCCCGCGAGCCGCGCTCGGCGACGAGTGCCAGGGCCTCCAGCGCATGCGCCACTTGCGGATCGGCCAGCCGGAAGTAGCGGTGCCGCCCACGCGATTCGCTGGCCACGAGGCCGGCATCGAGCAGCTTGCGCAGGTGTTCGCTGGCGGTGGACGGCGCGACGGAGGCCGCCTCGGCCAGTTCGCCCGCGGTGGCGCACTCACCGGACAGCAGCAGGCACAGCATGCGCGAGCGCGCCGGGTCGGCGACGACCGCCGCCACACGCGCCAGCCGCGGCTCGTGAACCTTCGTCGTCATCACATCAGCGCGGCCAGCGAGTCGGCCGGCGCCTGGTCGCGCTCGGCGAGTCCGTAGTCGCGCAGCACTGCGGCCACGCGCAGCCGGTAGTGCTGGAACACCGACGCGCGCCCTTCGCGTTGCGCGCTGCGGTGCATGCCCTGGCAGCGCCAGCGACGCACCGACTCCTCGTCGCGCCAGAAGCTCAGCGACAGGTAGTGTCCCGGGCGGGTGAGGCTCTCGAAGCGCTCGACCGAGATGAAGCCCTCGGTGTTCTCCAGTTCGGCGCGTAGCTGCGCTGCGAGCTCGAAGTAGCGTTCGGCCTGGCCCTCGCGGGGATGGACCTCGAAGATCACGGCGATCATGGCTGCACCTCCTTCGAGCGGTTGCGCGTGGCGGGCACGTCCTCGAGCCAGCTGCGCTGCTCGCGCAGGATGAAGCGCTGGTGCTGCGCCATCTGGAAGTTCTCGTGGCCTTCGGCGTCGGCCTTCAGCGCCGCACGATAGCGCTCGTAGGCCGCCAGGCTGTCGAAGCCGATCAGGCCCCAGGCGATGTCGTTGCTGCCTTCGTGCGGCAGGAAGTAGCCGATCAGCTCGCCCCCGCAGCGCGGGATGATCCGCCCCCAGGCCTCGGCGTAGCGCCTGAAGGCATCGCGCTGGAACGGGTCGATCTGGTAGCGGATGAAGCAAGTGACGGTCATGCGTGCCTCGCGGTCAGGCTGGAATGCGAGGCATTCTGCGGGCTGCCAGGCGCTGGACACTTCGGTCCGGACCGAAGCGTCCTGCGTGTCAAACGGTTTGACGATCGTCAGGCTGCGTCGAAGCCCAGCAGGGTCAGCCGGGCGGCATCGACCGCTCGGGTGCGCCCGCCCGCCTGGACGAACACGCAGCCTGGCTGCGATGGCACCCGGCCCGCGTCGATGGACACGATGTCGCCGTCGAGCCGTGCCTGCAGGACGGGCCGCGGCCGGCTGACAGGGGTGACGCCAGGCGATGCAGCGCCTGGCGAGGGCTGCGGCTTCGCCGGTTGCTCGATCGTTCCGGCTTCATCGCGAAGGCTGGCGAGCGGCTTCAGATCAGTGCGCAGGGTGGCCACCTGCTCGCGGGTGATCGCCTCGCGATCGGCCACCCAGGCTTCGACACGCCGCGGATCTTCGTCTGCGAGTCGGCGCAGGTCGTGCAACTCCTTGAGACCGCGGCAGCGGCCTTCGCGGTACGCACCGAGCAGCCAGTCCGGCGCATCGACCAAGGCCATGGCCATGGTGACGTACTGCCGGCTCTTGCCCATGCGCCGCGCGATCTCGGCCTGGATGTCGCCGGCGGCCAGGCGACGCTGGATGAAGAGCGCCAGGTCCAGGGGCTGCAGGCCTTCGCGCTGCTCGTTCTCGATCACTTGGTCGTAGCTGTCGGTCGAGGCGTCGACGAAGGCCGGGATCCTCTGGAACCCGGCCAGCCTTGATGCGCGCAGGCGCCGCGCGCCGAAGTTGAGCACCCAGCGGCCGGCGATCCGCGGGTGCGGACGCACCGAGATCGGCTGCCTGACGCCACGGTCGCGGATCGTGTCGGCCAGCTCCTGCAAGGCATCGGCATCAAACTCGCGGCGTGGCTGTTCTGGATCCTCGTCGATGTCGTCGAGCGGCAGTTGCAGCGGCTGGCCGGATGTATCGGGCGCCGGTGCGTCGAGCGCGGCCAAGTCGTCAAGCTGCAGGGGCATGGCTCGGCTCGGGGGTCTTGGCCGTCACGATGTCGGCGATGCGGCGCAGGCTGGGCTCGATCTCGCGCCAGGTGTCGCGCGCCGCGGTCTTCTTCATCTCCCACAGCACGGCACCCTCGGCCTGCGCCTCGGCGATGCACGAGCGGCGCGGGATCGACGCGAACGCGCCGGGGCCGTCGCCGATGCGGATCAGCAGCGGGTGGTACTGCTGCACCACCTGCACGAAGTTGGCCTTCTGGAACGGGGTGGGTTCGACCATCGTCGGCAGCAGGCCGATCAGCGCAAGCTTCGGGTTCAGCACCGCCTTGATCTTGCGCAGGCCGACGCGCTCGTGGTTCAGCAGCCCGCTGACGCCGTCCATCGCCTCCTGGTTCAGCTGCATCGGCGACAGCACGAAGTCGGCCGAGGCCAGCGCGGCGATGACGCGGATGTCGGGGTTGGGATTGGTGTCGATGACGCACACGTCGAAGGCGCCGTCCACCGCCGCGAGGAAGCTGCGGAACTGCCGGGCGAAGGGCGTGTGCAGCGCGGGCTGCCGCTCCAGCGCCAGCAGCGCCCGGTCGCCGGGCACCAGCACGAAGGGCTGGGCCGGCAGGGCCGGCGCGCTGCCGGTCATCAGCGCGTCGGCCGCAAACGCCGCCGGCGCGACGCGGCCGGACAGGCGCAGCGGCTTGCTGAAGTTGCCCTGGTGGTCCAGGTCGATGGCCAGCACGCGCTGGCCGCGCCGGGCCAGGTGGTGGGCCAGCAGCGTGGCCACGGCGCTCTTGCCGACACCGCCCTTCTGGTTGCACAGCACCAGCGTCTTCATGCGATGGAACTCCTGCCCCGCGGTGATATGCGCGAGCCGGCCGACACGGCAGTGGAGGCCGGCGAGCGCGAACGCGTCACGCCCGGTGCGCGCGAACGCCCTGCCGATGGTCGGGCCGATGGCTCGTGTCGGGACCGATGATTCTCAGCAGGGAATCATCGGGTGGCACCTGTCGCGGGCGCGGCGGTCAATCACCCGCCGGCCACTGCAGGCCCCAGCGGTCGATGACGGCGCGCATGCGCGCATCGCCGTCTGGAACCAGCGTGTACAGGTCGGCGCGGGCCCAGCGCAGAGCATCCAGGCAGCACAGCATGTCGTCGCTGATGGCGATGTCGACGGCGCGCAGTTCGAACGGGTCCAACGGGAAGGCTTCGCCGTTGTAGGTGGCAGCCAGGAAGCGGGCGATGCGGTGGATCTGGCCAGAGTCGCGTTCTTCGGCCAACTGCAGCAGCCGGGCAAAGGCCCGGGCGCCTGCCTGCGTCGCCTGACGCGAGCGGTCCTCGGCCTGCATGGTGTCGGCGTCCGGGCTCATGGCTGGAAGGCGGTGTGCATCAGGGAAGCGGCCGGGCCGATGGTCGGGCCGGCGCGCCGCTGGGGCGGCGATGAGTCTTTGCAAAGATTCATCGCCGCCGGTCGCGCGGCTCAGGCCTTGAGCTTGCGCATCTCCTCGGCCAACATCCATAGCGCGCGGTTCAGGTTCACCCCACGGTCGATGCTGCCGACCGGGCGCGTCTGCAGTCTGCGGCCCTGGACGCTGCGGCCGGGCTGGCCACCGCGCATGACGTTCTCCTGCACGCGCTGGAAGATGGTCCAAAGGCTGTGGCCGATGTCCTCGGGCCGGCGTGCTTCGATCAACTGCTCGGCGGTGACCGGTGCGGGCCGGTGGCCGCCGGTGGCCTCGACGCCGTGCTCGCCGAAGCGCAGCGCCAGTGCGGCTGTCGCGAAGGCAATCTCCTCGGGTGGCCGCAGCTGCAGCGCCTTCATCGCCTCGGTGTGCTCGTTCACCTGCTCGAACTCGTCGAGCACGCGGAAGGCGCTTTCGATCACCTCGCCCTGGATGTTGCCCTTGTGCGGGATGCGGATGTCTTCGACCACGTCGCCCACCACCAGTCCGTTGCAGCAGACGAAGCGGAATATGCCGGCGAGCATCTGGTAGCTGCTGGCGCCGTCGTGGCTGTTGATCAGGATGATCTCGTTCGCCTCGGGCCGGGTCT